>ERZ791826.302-NODE-302-length-51644-cov-4.600302_pt1 | contig 51644 bp, 40 predicted proteins | sample MGYA00510297_ERZ791826 | MGnify/ENA primary metagenome ERZ791826 (study PRJEB30046, sample SAMN00792004) | human gut metagenome | study: EMG produced TPA metagenomics assembly of the A metagenome-wide association study of gut microbiota in type 2... | reverse complement strand
ACAAATTTTACAGGAAACCGCTGACCTGTCCATGCTGCTGATGGTAGGGCTGCCATATGTCTGCGGCGGTGCCCTGTACAACTGTGCCGCAGTCTGCTATGCCGGAAAGATACTGGGCATGGTGCCCAAGCAGAATCTGCCCAACTACAGTGAATTCTACGAAGTCCGGCACTTCACCGCCGGACCGGATACAGAAGCTGTTCCACAACAGCAGTCCCTGCACCATCATACCGGATACACCTTTCCCTTTGGGGCAAAGCTGCTGTTCAGCTGTGCAGAAATGCCGGACTTTACGTTCGGCGTGGAAATCTGTGAAGATGTCTGGGTAGGTGATACGCCGTCTGTTGCAATGGCAAAAGCTGGAGCGGCTCTGATCGTCAACCTGTCGTGCAGCGACGAGATCATTGGCAAGGAAGATTACCGCCGCACCATTCTCAAGGCGAAATCCGGCAGCCTGCTGTGTGCCTATGCCTACGCCGATGCCGGCTTCGGAGAATCCACACAGGATATGGTCTTCGCCGGACACAATCTGATTCTGGAAAACGGTTCTGTTCTGGCGGAATCCAAGCTGTTTGCACAGGGCATTCTCTACGGAGATATTGACGTGCAGCGGCTCGCCGGAGAACGCCGCCGTTCCAACACCTTCCAGTCAGAACCCTTTGGAACACCGGCTGTGAAATTTTCCATGCCGCTGACAGAAACTGTGCTGCAACGCTATGTGGACGCTGCCCCCTTTGTTCCCAGCGGCACCGATGAACTGACACAGCGTTGTGAAAAGATCCTCACCTTACAGGCAATGGGGCTTGCCACACGGCTGCGGCATATCGGCTGCAAAACAGCTGTGGTGGGGCTTTCCGGCGGACTGGATTCCACGCTGGCTCTGATCGTCATGGTACACGCGTTCCGCATCTGCGGGCTGGATCCTGCCGGCATGCTGGCTGTGACGATGCCCTGTTTCGGTACCACAGACCGCACCTACCAGAATGCCTGCCGGCTGGCGGAAGCCTATGGGGCAACCCTGCGGGAAGTGCCGATTCAGAACAGCGTCCGGCAGCACTTCGCTGATATTGGACACGACGAATCCGTCCACGATGTCACATATGAAAATTCGCAGGCACGGGAACGGACACAGGTACTGATGGACATGGCAAACCAAGCCGGCGGCATTGTGATCGGTACCGGCGATCTGTCGGAGCTGGCTCTGGGCTGGGCGACCTATAACGGCGACCACATGAGCATGTACGCGGTAAATGCTTCCATTCCGAAAACGCTGGTACGCTATTTGGTGGCACATGAAGCTGCCCAGACAGAGCCGGCTCTGAGTGCGGTGCTGCGGGACGTACTGGATACGCCAGTCAGTCCGGAACTGCTGCCGCCGGAACAGGACGGCACCATTGCCCAGAAAACTGAGGAGCTGGTAGGACCGTATGCTCTCCACGACTTTTTCCTGTACTATGTGCTGCGTTTGGGATTTGCTCCCCATAAGATTTACCGGCTGGCAAAGCTGGCTTTTGCCGGCACATATAACAACGCCACCATTCTGAAATGGCTGAAAAAATTCTACTGGCGGTTCTTCTCCCAGCAGTTCAAACGCAGCTGTCTGCCGGACGGTCCCAAGGTGGGCAGCGTAACGCTCTCCCCCAGAGGAGATTGGCGAATGCCCAGTGATGCCTGCGTGACATTGTGGCAGAAAGATCTGGAAAATATTCCGAAAGAATAACGATTAAAACACAGAAAAAACAGCGGATACCCGATTCGAAAACGGGTATCCGCTGTTTTAGGCAATACCGCACAAAAAGCGTCTGGCTACTTTGTACGGTATTGCCTTTATTCGAAGATGAAAAAAATTCAGTTTATGCTCCGACCCAGGTACGCACTGCTTCCGGCAGCCAGCTGATGCGAAGCAGCAGCGGCATCACTGCCAAGGCTGCCAATCCAAACAGCACTCCCAGCACTGCACCGCACAGCACGTCTGACGGATAGTGCACACCCAGATACATACGGGAAAAGGCAATGAGCACGGCAATTGTCAGTGCTGCAACACCTACCCACAGGGGCAGCATTGCCAGAAACACAGTCGCTACTGCAAACGAGCTGGACGTATGACCAGAGGGAAATGAAAAATCGTGAGGTTTCCGAATCAGGAATTGCAGGCTTGGAATCTTGTCAAACGGTCTGGCACGCTCCACCAGATTTTTCAAGAAAGCATTGCAGACCAATGCAGAAAACACCAGTGACAGCAACGCCGTCAGAGAAGCACGCCTTGTCTGCTGGCGAAACAGCAGGCAGGCACACGCCGTCAGCCAGAGGATTCCGCCGTTCCCCAAAAATGTTGCCGTTTTCATCGCCGCTGTCAGCCATGCACGCCGCAGGCGTTCCTGAAACCACAGCAGCGTCTGCTGTTCCCAGTGCTGTATCCGATGCCGCATACGCCTCACTCCTATCGTTGATTCTGCCTATAGTATAGCACACCACGGCGGGAAAAGCAAGCCTTTTTCCACTTCCTTTTTCTGTTTTCATCATTTTTTCACAAAGCTTTACAAAAATCCTCTGCGGAGAGCTAAGGCATTATTTTTTTCAACAATCTTTTCAGAACATTCTTATATTGCCGTGAAGGACAATCTCTATGTGCATAAATTTTTCTGGAAATGTACAGAAAGGACTATTGACATTGCACAATACTTGTGATATAATAAGCATTAAACGTGGACAGTCGCATCGCTGGGCGGCTCCGAATCTGTACTTTATCACTATGAAAACATAAAAAGAAAATGCACTGCGGCAGCAATGAAACCAGCGTTCTTGCTGAACGCAGCAGAATGGAGATCTGATTTATGAAGAAAAACCTCAAAAGAGCACTGACTACCGCAGTTGCCGGCGTAATGTCTGTCAACTGTCTGGCACTGTCCAGTGTTCTGCAAGCTGGTGCAGCAACTGCCAAGTACGAATTTGAAAGCGGTAAGCTCACCGGTGACGCGGAAGTAAAAACCGATGACGGCAACGCTTCCGGCGGCAGCTATGTCTTTCTGAAAACCGGCGGTGATGAAATTTCTCTCACTGTTCCGTCAGAAAAAACCGGTATGTACACGGTAAAGGTAAGCTATTCTGCTCCCTATGGCGACAAGATCCAGAACCTGTACGTCAACGGTGTCGATCAGGGACAGTGCAGCTTTGCATCAACCGCAGAAGGCGTATGGAAAGAACTGGACTTGGGTACTGTCAAGCTGACTGCCGGCGACAACACCATTGCCATTAAGGGCAGCTGGGGCTGGACCAATTTCGATTATCTCACCGTAGAAGAAGCTACTCTGCCGGACATCACCGCAAGTGATACCACCTGCAGCGATCCGGCGGCAACCAAAGAAGCGGACAGTCTGATGAAGTATCTGTCCAGCGTCTACGGAAAGCACATCATTTCCGGACAGCAGGAAATTTATAAGTATGGCCCCCACGATTTTGAATATGAGTTCAAGTACATCAACGATACCACCGGCAAATATCCGGCAATCCGCGGCTTTGACTATCTGAACTGCAACCCGCTGTACGGCAGCGAAGACGGCACTACAGACCGCATCATTCAGTGGGTCAACAACAACCCCTATTCGGAAAATCAGGGTATCGCAACCTCTTCCTGGCACATCACTGTACCGAAGGATTTCTCCAGCTACAACATCGGCGATAAGGTAGACTGGGCAAATGCGACCTATGTTCCGAAGGAAACCGACTTTGAGCCGTCCAAGATTCTGGAAGAAGGCACAAAGGAACGGGAATACTACATGCTCTGCCTGAAGGGTCTGGCAGCAGAATTGCAAAAATTGCAGGACGCAAACGTTCCGCTGATCTTCCGTCCGCTGCATGAAGCAGAAGGCGGCGGCGGTGAAACCGGTTCCTGGTTCTGGTGGGGCAAGGAAGGCTCCGCTGTTTACAAGGAACTGTGGATCCTCACCTATGAAACCCTGACCGAACAGTACGGTCTGCACAACCTGATCTGGGAGTGGAACAGCTATGCATATGACACTTCCGCAAACTGGTATCCGGGCGATGAATATGTAGACATCGTGGCTTATGACAAGTACAACTGCACAGACTGGTCTACCGGCAGTGCAGTTCTGACACATAATGACAGTGCCATCAGCAGTACCTTCTACTCCATTATGCAGAAGTACAACAGCAAGAAGATGGTAGCTATGTCTGAAAACGACAGCATTCCGACGCTGAACAATCTGGTATCGGAAAAGGCTGGCTGGCTGTATTTCTGCCCGTGGTATGACGGCGGCAGCGAAAGCACCAACTTCCTGACAAATGAACTGTTCAACAAAAAGGACGACCTGAAGGAAATGTACACCAGTGACTACTGCATTACACTGGACGAACTGCCGACCGACCTGTACGGCAATGGTCAGCAGGGCACCGGCACCAAGCCCAGCCACACCACACAGCCTACTACCACAACTACTGTACCGGAAGGCAAGGGAGAAGCTGCAAAGATCGTGGCTGACAGCGGCAATTACAACATTTCATTCAAACAGTCCATTGGTAACAGCGTGAATCTGACATTCGATCTGAGCGATGACGTTTCAAAAGCAAACGGCTGCATCGGTATTTCTGCTAATGTAGACGGCGTGGATTACTGGCTGAACTACAAATGGGATCTGGACTCCACTGACGAGGTCACTGCAAAACTGGACAAACCGTATAATATCACCTACAACAACGGCAAGGACGAAGTTACTGATGCCGACATGATCAAAAAGATCTCCGATGAAGCAATCAAGCAGAAGAATGCACAAGTACAGATCTGGTGGGTCGCTAATGGTGCTGGCGATACGTTGGAAACCTCCAATGTCAAGCTGACTGGAGCATATCTTCCAAAAAGCAGCAGCACTTCTACAGAGTCCTCTGGAACAACTACTACAATTTCTTCTGAAGAAACCACAACAGAGGCAACAACCGTTTCTGATACAGAAACAACTACCGTAACCGAAGCAACAACTGTTTCCGATGCAGAAACAACTACCGCAACAGAGGCAACAACTGTTCCCGATACAGAAACCACAGTCGTAACCACCGAATCCGATACTGATGTTTCCTCGGATACGACAGCTGTTTCCACTGATGAAACCACAACAACTGCGGCTTCTACCACAGCCAGCGACAGCGGCGAAGTTCCGGTTACCGGTGCATCGCTCTACGGTGACGTCAATCTGGACGGCAAGGTAGACATTACAGATGCGGTTCTGCTGAACAAGAAGGCAGCTGGTCAGGTAGACCTGAACGCACAGGCTACTGCAAACGCAGACTGCATGTTCAACGGCGAGATCAACGGCGATGATGCAACTACATTGCTCCAGTTCCTGGTACAGCTGATAAGTTCTCTGCCGGTAAATCCTCAGTAATGCCATTTTGATATTTTCTACACTCCTATTATAAAGGAAAAGGATTGTCCCATTGCAGGGCAGTCCTTTTCTTTTTGGTGTGTATACAAAAACGGGCTTGCAGCAATTGCCGAAGCCCGTTTGTTTTTAGGCAATACCGCACAAAGATTGTGCGGCAGATGCGTCGTCAAATTTTTCGTCAGATGAAACAAAAAGCGGAGTGAATACTTGATGTATTCACGAGCATTTTTGTGAAATATGACGAAAAATTTACAAGCAGATGGCGTGCAAAGTCGCTAGACGCTCTTTGTGCGGTATTGCCTTTATGGTTTCTGTGTTTCCTTAGTTCCGCCACTGCCGCCGATAAGCTCCGGCAGAAATCCCCTCTGTGGTACGGAAGATCCGATTGAAATAACTGGAATCGTGTATGCCGCACTCCTCTGCAATAGTGTCGATTTGCTTATCTGTAAATCGCAGTTCGTTTTTGGCATAGTTCATACGGCACTGGTTGATAAACTGCACGATCGTTACGCCGTACCGCCGTTTGAATCCACGCAGCATATAGTATTTGCTCACACTGAAACGCTTTCCCAGATTCTCCAGTGTGATTTTTTCTGCAAAGTGTTCTTCCAGATACTGATGAATTTGTTCCCATTTCTGGAGTGTTTCCCCCGAAGCATGCCCGCCGCGTTCCGGTTTTTTGGTCAGCAACAGCGTCATCAGCTGAGTCAGGCACTCGGATTCATACAGTTCATAATCCGGTGCTTCTTCTCTTGCAATAGATTCCAAACGCAGGAGCACGGGTTCTACCCAGTCTGCTGCACCACCGAGAACAACTGAAACATTCCGCTGCCGAAAGACCTCGTACAAATGCGGCATTACTTGTCCGTTCCAGTGTACCCAAAGGATTTTCCACGGTTCTCTGGCATCACAGCAATGAGAATAGGGCTGGTGGCAGTCCAGAAACGCCACGTCCCCCTCTTGCAGGGCAAGGGTTTCCTCTCCAACGGTAACTGTTCCGCAACCTTCTTCCACCAGAATCAGCAGGTACGAATCCAACGAATTCCGCCAGTTCTGACGCGGCTCTTTGCAGGTCATTTCTCCGATTTCCTGCACATACAGCAGAGCCTCCCGTGCCAATGCCGAGGGTGTCCGCAGGATTCTTCTGGATTCCATATACGCATTTTCCACGGTTTTTAAACCAGCTTCCTGTGTTTCCATACTGAATCGACCCTTTCTTCCTCAAAAGTTGAAAAGCATTTGAATTCCATTATATTATACAAAACGCAAGCCAAAAATTCAAGTATTTTTTGAAAATTTTCACAAAAGAAAAAGCATCAGAACCGCAAATCACTTTTGCAATTCCAATGCTTTTGGTTTCAGATTATGAAGTTGACTTCTTTCGGGAAAGCAGTCCGGCAATTCCGAAAAACAGCAGAATGACCACAAGGGCACTGCCGGCATTCAGCAGCGATTCCGAAAAGTCGAAGTGCCGTCCGGCAATTGGGATTTTTTGCAGTTCGTCCAAAAACGCAATTGTCGTGCTGCAAGCTGCCGCCCCCAGAATACGCCACCCGATTCGATGCAGTTCCAGAAGCAGCTGCCAGAGCAGAGCCATCATACCGCCCAGTATCGCATACAGGAAAACATGTGCCAGTTTTCGCAGCAGCAGATTCAGATGGTTCAGCTGCTGTACAGTAGGAGATTCATAGATCCAACTTCCGATTTTTCGGGCAAAACGCATGCTGTCCTGCAGCGTTTCCGTTCCGTCTGCGGTGGACAGCCGCCACATCAATCCCAGCCACACTGCCAGAACGACAAGCAATCCCACGATTTTTTTCCAGTTCCGCATACTCTTATCCTTTCCCAGACACGTCTTTGTGCGGTATTGCCTTAGAGAAACGTTATTCTTCCGGCTCCTCGTCCCGCAGCTGCTGCAATTCTTCCGGTGTGAACGTGTACTTCTTGCCGCAGAAATGGCAGTTGACCTCTACCGGTTCCCCTTCTGCGATCAGCTGTGTCAGTTCCTGATTGCCCAGTGCTTTCAGGACACGCTCGGTTCGTTCCCGATTGCAGTCGCACTGGTAGTGCACTTCGCCCTCGTCCAGCAGGTTCGGTTCCAGTCCGTCCAGCAGCCGCAAAGCGATCTGATCCGTTGTCATGCCCTGTGTCATCATAGTGGTTACCGGCGGCAGTGTTTTCAGATTTTTCTCAATGGTATCAATGCAGGCATCGCTGGCAAAAGGCAGCACTTCGATTAGGAAGCCGCCGGCAACATTGACTGTCAGATCCGGATTCACCAACACGCCCAGTCCGCAAACCGTAGGTGTCTGTTCACTAGTGGCAAAATACTGTGCCACGTCCTCGGCGATCTCACCGGACACCAGCGGCACAATGCCCACATAAGGCTCTTTCAGCCCCAAATCTTTTACCACAGACAGCGTACCGTCTGTACCCACGGCACCGCCAACGTCTAGTTTTCCCTTGGCATTCAGCGGCAGTTCCACCACTGGCTGATCTACGTCTGCCTTGACATTTCCCCGACTGTCTGCCACAGCTACCAGCATGCCTGCCGGACCGCCGCCCTTGACACGCAGGGTGACAGTATCGTTCTCGTTCTTCAGGTCATAGCCCATCATGCTTGCCGCAATGGACAGCCGACCCAGTGCCGCCGTAACTACCGCAGATGTCTGGTGAATCTTTTCGATCTCTGCGACAATATCCGTGGCATCTACCGCAGTTGCCACGACTGATGCATCTTTTGCAATTGCACGTTTCAGAATTCCCATTGTTTATGCTTCCTTTCTCGCCACAACCACCATGCGTTCGCTGTCCGAATGCAGTGGTTCTTCTGTATCTGCATGATAAATGCCCAGCACGTGAAATCCAATGGCTTCCAGTGCCGCCTGCACCTGTTTCGGTGTATAAGCACGTTCGGTGATCTGCTCCTCCGTCCGCCGATAACGACCGTCTGCACAAAGCTGAAACAGATCCAGTGTGATCTCCACGGTGCAGTTGTCCTCGCACAACGCGTTTTCCCAGACGCAGTAAACCGCATCTGTTTCGTAGACGTAGACCTGATTTCCCAGCAGTTCCCGGTGCTTATAGAGCGTGTTCATATCGAACACAAACACGCCGCCGGTTTCCGTGGATTCCCACACACGCTGAAACACCGTTGTGACATCTTCAAATGACGGCAGGTGGTTCAGACTGTCCAGCGTACAGATCACGGCATCAACGGTGCCATAGAGTTCCAGTTCCCGCATGTCCTGACAAACATACTGGATCGGCAGCTGCTTTTCGATTTTCTTTTCCATTGCCTGCCCCAGCATGCCCTCGGAATAGTCCACGCCGATCATGTCATAGCCACGTTCTGCCATTTCTTCTGTCATGGTGCCGGTGCCGCATGCCAGATCCAGCATGACTTTGCCGGCAGACTGTTTGTACTTCTGCACCAGTCCGTCCAGATATGCCGCCCGTGCCGGATAGTTGACATTTTCCGTCAGGGCATCATAGTAAAACGAAAATGTTTCATAGCCCGTTTCCTGCATGAATCCACCTCCACACAAAACAAGGGCACACAGCGAATGCCATGTCCCCCTGTTTTTTCATCTGATTATTATTAAGGGAGCACCCTTAACACTTCTCACTTCTTCTTTGCACTGCGACGCTGACCGCCGAAGCTGCCGTCGCCTGCTCCTGCATTGGGAGCGTCCGGCTTGGAAACCTGTTCTCTCTCCGGAGCCTGATTCTTCTGAAGGCGGACTGTCAGCAGCATGCGGACAGTATCCTCACGGATAGAATCTACCATTGCATCAAACATTTCGAAGCCCTCATAACGATATTCGACAACCGGATTCTGCTGACCGTATGCCCGCAGACCGATACCCTTTTTCAGTTCGTCCATATCGTCGATGTGTGCCATCCACTTGGTATCGACAACCTTCAGCAGCACAACGCGTTCCAGTTCCCGCATTACTTCGGAGCCGAATTCTTCTTCCTTTGCAGCATACAAAGACTTTGCCTTTTCAGTCAGAGCCTCGGTAATGTCCGCAGTGGTCAGACCTGCCAGATCGGTTTCATCATATTCCAGATCGCCTTCTTCTGTGATCCAGCCCAGGAAGTGATCCCGCAGACCAACCAGATTCCACTGGTTGTGATCGGTTTCTTCTTCGTTGATGTACTGCTTTACAGTTCCGGCAATCAGTTCCTCGAACATCTTGAGGATGCTGTCGTGAATGTCTTCGCCGTCCAGTACCTGTGCACGCTGCTTATAAATGATCTCACGCTGGGTGTTCATAACGTCGTCGTAGTTCAGGACGTTCTTACGGATATTGAAGTTCCGTCCCTCTACCTTTCTCTGGGAGGACTCGATGATCTTGGTCAAAGCCTTGCTCTCGATCGGAGTATCCTCGTCCACGTTCAATGTACGCATCATGTTTTCCAGACGATCGCCAGCAAAAATACGCATCAGGTCATCTTCTACCGACAGGAAGAAGCGGCTTTCACCCTCGTCACCCTGACGGCCGGAACGACCACGCAGCTGGTTATCGATACGGCGGGATTCGTGACGTTCTGTACCCAGAATGTACAGACCGCCGGCCTCCTTGACTGCCTGTGCCTTTTCCTTGACTTCTTCGCCGAACTGTTTGTACAGTTCCTGATATACGGCTCTTGCGTCCAGCACTTCCTGATTGTCTGTATCTGCATAGCCGATTGCTTCTGTAATGATTTCTTCCGGATATTCCCGCTTCCGCATTTCTGCCTTGGCAAGGAATTCAGCATTACCGCCCAGCATAATATCCGTACCACGACCAGCCATATTGGTGGCAATGGTAACTGCACCCAGCTTACCAGCCTGTGCAACGATCTCTGCTTCTTTTGCGTGATACTTTGCGTTCAGGACTTCGTGCTTGATGCCCTTTCGCTTCAGCATGCTGGAGAGCAGTTCAGATTTTTCAATGGAAATAGTACCTACCAGAACCGGCTGTCCCTTTTCATGACACTCAGCGATCTGCTCAATGATTGCCTTATACTTGCCCTTTTCAGTGCGGTAGATCAGGTCGGTGTGGTCGATACGCTGTACCGGACGGTTGGTCGGGATCGCGATAACGTCCAGCTTGTAGATCTCACGGAATTCGTCTTCCTCTGTCATTGCAGTACCGGTCATACCGGACAGCTTGGTGTACAGGCGGAAGTAGTTCTGGAATGTGATGGTTGCCAGTGTCTTGGATTCCTGTGCGACCTCTACACCTTCCTTGGCTTCGATTGCCTGATGCAGACCGTCATTGAAACGACGACCCAGCATCTTACGACCGGTGAATTCGTCGATGATGACAACTTCGCCGTCCTCTACGATATAGTCAATGTCTTTCCGCATGACACCGTTTGCTTTCAGTGCCTGATTGACATGGTGCAGCAGGGTCATGTTTTCCGGATCCATCAGGTTTTCGACTGCAAAATATTCCTCTGCCTTCTTGACACCGCGGCGGGTAATGGTTGCAGTCTTTGACTTTTCGTCTACAATGTAGTCGGCGTTTTCGTTGATTTCTTCCTGATCTTGCTTGTCGTCCATTTCTACGACAGTTGCAGCGGTCAGAGTCTTGGCGAACTTGTCCACCACGCCGTACAGAGCAGTAGACTTATCGCCCTTACCGGAAATAATCAGCGGGGTTCTGGCTTCATCAATGAGAATGGAGTCCACTTCGTCCACGATCGCGAAGTTGTGTTCCCGCTGTACCTTATCCTTTTTATAGATGACCATGTTGTCACGCAGGTAGTCAAATCCCAATTCGTTGTTGGTACCGTACGTAACATCACAGTTATATGCCGCACGACGCTGGTCGTTGGTCAGACCGTGGAGAATACAGCCGACAGTCAAGCCCAGATACCGCAGTACCTTGCCCATTTCGTCCGACTGTGTCTTTGCCAGATAGTCGTTGACTGTAACAACGTGTACGCCCTTGCCTGTCAGTGCATTCAGATATGCAGCCACACAGGCTACCAGTGTTTTACCTTCACCGGTTTTCATCTCGGCGATACGTCCCTGATGCAGGACAATGGCACCGATGATCTGTACCGGAAACGGTTTTTTGCCCAGAACACGGTATGCAGCTTCCCGCACGGTTGCCAGTGCTTCTGCCTCCATGCTTTCCAGCGATTCGCCGTCCTCCAGACGTTCCCGAAATTCATTGGTCTTTTCTTTCAGATCTGCATCAGAAAGTGCCTGATACTCCTCGTCCAGCTCCAGAACCTTTTTTTTCAGCGGTTCAATACGTGCCAGTTCACGGGTACTGTACGAACCGAATACTTTACTAAAAATGCCCATTGACTTACCGCCTTTTCATCGAAATATACAATAACTAGTATAGCACGAACCACTCTGCTTGTCAATAGATTTTGAAATATTTTCACAAAGTGCAATTCATTTTCAAGCAGATTCTCTGTGCATTCCGCAACATTTCCCCTGCCGGCTGTCGCGGAACTCGCCCTTACTCGCTTCGGGAGGGACAGAATGCCGCCATGGGACAGCTCTTGCACCGGGGCTTTCGTGCACGGCAGGTATCTCTGCCGAACCACACCACCCGATGACAAAAGTCCGAGGAACGCTCCGGCGGGATCAGCGGGCGGAGATCTTTTTCCACCTGTACAGGGTCTTTGGATTTGGTCAGTCCCAGCCGTCCGGTGATCCGGATAAAGTGGGTATCCGCCACGATTGCCGGCTTGCCGTAGACATCGCCGAGAATCAGGTTTGCAGTTTTGCGTCCCACGCCGGACAGGGAAAGCAGATCTTTCATATTGTCCGGCACCACGCCGCCGAAGTGCAGCAGCAGCTGGGCAGACATTTCCTTGATGCTCCTGGCTTTCATGTGATAGAAGCCGCAGGGACGGACGATCTCTTCCAAATCGCCGATGTCTGCCGCCGCCAGTGATTCCAGTGTGGGGTAAGCTGCGAACAGTTTTGGTGTGATCTGGTTTACCCTTGCATCGGTACACTGTGCCGACAGCCGCACCGCGATCAGCAGTTCGTAGGGCTTTTCATATTGCAGTGCACAAGTTGCCTGCGGATAAACTTCTTCCAGTGTCTGCACCGCCAGCAGAGCACGTTCTTTTTTGGTCATATGTGTTTCTCCTTTTTATTCTGTGACACGCTCCATTTTCAGCAGCGGAATAACTTCATCTTCGATTCTTTTTTCTCCGGTCAGACGGAACCCGTTTCTCTCATAAAATGCAATGCCGCGGGGCGAATCCGCTGAATCGGAATCCTGCAATGTTCCATACTGTTCCTCCATTCACAAAAACGTGTTTCAGGCAACAAGCTTTGCACGCAATCTGACGACGCATCTTGCTCACAAGCGTTATGCAGTGTTGCCTGAATCATAAAATGCAAACGCCTGCTGTAGCAATTTCCAAGCTCGTGTGTCGTTGCGGTCCCAGTACGTTTTCACGCGGCACAGCGTAGAAAACGGTTCTTTTGCCTTGACCGCTTCCGGCAGGTAATGCCATAGGCAAAAGCAGCCGATGCTGTATGTTTCAGGGTTAAATTGGCTTCCCTCATATTGCTTTTGCAATGCGGAAAACAGATATTTTCCCAAAGCAGCATAACTGGAAGAATCCGCACGTCCGGCAGACATGCTCTCATAGTTCCAGTGGTGCAGAAACAAACGACAAGTGACTTTGCGGCTTTCAGAAAATTTTTTCAGCTTCAGCAGTAAGGCGTTTTCGGGGTACTCCGAAAGAAGCGTATCCAGCATGGACAAATAAGTTTCACTGGAATGAAGCCCGCAGTTCCACAGCAAAAATTCCCCGTACAGTTCTTCGATTCGCGATTCCCGTTCCACTTTCGGCAAATCTTCTTCATACAGTTCCAGCCATGTTTCCACGGGAATCCCGCCGATCTGAAAAAATCTCACATTTTCCCAACGTTCTTTGACAGATCGCCCATGAAAAATTTTTGCATTCAACAGTGCCGAAGCTGTACGAAAACAGCCGCCCTCCGAAATATCGCAGTACCCTGCCCAATACGGTTCCTCGTATTCCCGAAGGCAACCCAAATAATATTCTTCGTCCGGAGCATAGTCCAGATAAAACACCGTTTCATCAATCAAAAACCAGTCGTCATGTTCAAAGATCCGCAGGAATTCCGCATAGGAAAAAGGATTCTGATGTTCCACGTTCTATGCCTCCATTATTTTCGCCGCATAAACTTTCCCCACTGCCGGTGCAGGAATTGTTCTTTGGTCGTGTAACGCGAATGCCAGCTTTCCTTAGGAAACACTGCATAAAGCCCGCCTGACGGCTTTGCACGCAATCTGCTTGCAGATTTTCCGTCATATTGCCCAGAAATCCCTTGCCAGACACACAGTCTGCCTGCGGAATTTCTATGCAATCTGCCAAAAAATCTGGCTACGCATCTTACGCACAAGCTTTATGCAGTGTTTCCTTTATTCTACCATATTACAGGGATAAAATCAAGAGAAACACAGAAAGATTGCACACAGGTCTATCGGGCGATTTTGCAGTACAAACATTCCCAGATATATGCTTTGCATGTGCTCCTGTAAATTATCTTTGAACGGACACAGGTATGTCCGGTTCCCCGTGTATAATAAAAAAGGAAACACTGCATAAAGCCCGCCTGACGGCTTTGCACGCAATCTGCCGAAAAATCTGACGACGCATCTTATGCACAAGCTTTATCCAGTGTTTCCTAAAAACAGCACCACAGAAAACGATCGAAAAATTTCGAAAGCAAGTTCATTTGTTAATGATAAGTTGAAAAACAACTTGACAATAGAAATTATGTGGTTTATAATAAAGATAACGCCACACAAACTTAGGGAAATGTTGCATAAAGGAAACACTGCATAAAGCCTGCCTGACGGCTTTGCACGTAATCTGCTCGACGCACTTTCTCTGGAACGGCGTTGTCTTAGGATTTTTTCAAGGAGGATGCATATGGAAAATACATTTTGTATTTTGGGGAAAGAACTCACTTTTTCTGATGAAAAAGTGAATTATGTCAAACTCAAACGGGAATACGACCGGAAAATTTCAGGAGCCAGAGAGATGCTGCAGGAAAAGCTTCCGGAAGCCACAGAGGGCGATATGGGAGCACTGATCGGCAACGCGTTGATAGCCACCTACAAAAGCAACAAGGCTGATGGTACGCTGGGCAAGCTGAAAGAATACGGTGCCCTTTTCAACGAAGTGAAAAATGAAATACTGGACTACGGCTTGTTCACGCACTTCATCGACATCAGAAACAGCTACATTGCGGAATACATGCAGGTCATCACCAACGAGGGGGAAAACATTCTCCACGAGCTTCAGGAACAGGGCGTGGACACGGAAAATTACAGCATCGAAGCAATGCTGAACAAGACTTTCGCCACCAGCAATGTGGCAAAATATCTGAATGGTGCCGCGAAGAAAATTTCGGAATCGAAAGGCACTTTTTTCAGCGTACACGACGCCATTCTGCCATTCGTTCAGGGCATGGAACAATGTGCCATGCAGGAAGAACACGATCTGGTGCACACCGAAGCAGACAAGGCTTTGTATGACAGTCTGATCAGACCGCTGAACAAGTGCTTCTTTACATACGCATACAGTACCATGTTCAGTTCTCTCATCAAGCTGGACGAGGACGGCAAGCCCAAGAGCATATCCGCTTTTTCTGATGCGGCAACGAAAATCTCCAAAAGAGTCTTTTCCAATGCCAATGTACAGCGTGCTCTGAAAAAGGGTGTGGGAGAAGATGTATTCCATATGTTCTCTCAAAAAATGGAGCTGTTTCAGGAGGCTGGCCTGTGCACATATGAGCCGATTCCGGCAGAAGATACAAAAAAGGCAATGAAACTGTACACCGAAGCCAGTGCCGAGGACTGCGAATCGGATACGCGAATGGAAAACCTGACAGAAGCACTGGCTCTGGATCCCTATCCGAGCGACTTTTACACAGCGATTCTGGACTTTTTCAGCGATGAAAACGGCGAACTGCAAAAGCTTGCCAAAATCATGGATATTGATGTGACATCTCATATTGAAAGTATCCTGATGAAAATTTACAAGGACGGCGACATCGGGACACTGGAATCCACACTGGAACTGAAAGAGCAGATTTTCGCAAAGGAAAAAAGCTTCCACTACAGCGATTCCAAAGCCGCCAAAAGCATTCTCTTTCGGCAGCATTTTCTCGAACTGGGGCGGATTGCCGACGAAATGTCCCTCGAGGAAATCACAGAAAACTGGAAGTCCATCCAAAACGGAAACAACACGTTTGCGACCGGAGAGCAAAGCGATGTTGACGATGAAAACTGCATCTTGATTTTGAGAAGAAGATTACTCAGACTGCATGCAGCAGAATATCACGACGTTATCCGGAACCTGCACTTAAAGGACGATGCCACCGACGGTGACAAAAACTATGCTTTCTATGAAGAAGGCGAAGATTACATCGACTTTGAGGAAGAATGCAAAAAGATCAACGGCGGCAAGCTGGAACGGGATGCGGACTTCACCGTTCAGAACTATGCAGAGGACAAGCTGGCATCCGGCGAAGTAATCCTCGGCTATTTCCATTACACCAGAGTTTTGGACATCGTCGGCGACGGCAAAACGCTGTTCATCACCAACAAAAGAATCTACACCACAAAGGAAAAGTTCACCGAGTTCAACGCCATTTCCCAGTGCGAGCCGGTGAAGAAACTGATGCTCACCTATATCGTCTTTCACAAAACTGACGGCACAGTCATTCAGCTTCCGGTCAGCAAGGAATTGATGATTCCGGCAGCGGACATGATCAACCGCCTGATTGCTGCGTTAAAGGGCACAGAATATGTTGCGGACTCGGTTACTGTAAGCAATTCCCAGAATATCGAAGCCGCAAAAACGATGATCTTCGACACTGCAAACTCTATGAAAAAGGGACTGGGAGCATTGTTCGGAAAGAAGTCTAAAAAGTAAGATCATACTTGTCTGTACATGTACGACAATTACAAAGGCAATACCGCACAAAAACTGCTCTTATCACAATCATTCTGTGATAAGGGCAGTTTTTCTGTTTTTTTGAGCTCTGGTTTTCCCTGTCATGATAGAATACAGTGTTTCCCAAGAAAAACAGGCTGCACCTCCGTTTCCGGAAATGCAGCCTGTTTTGCAAAGGGTATATGAATAACTTGAAATTGTCAGAAAATGAGAACGATACTACACAAAACCAGCACGCAAGCTGTCAGTTCAAATTGGTGTAACCCATGAGATACTGGTCTACTTCCTTGGCAGCTTCTCTGCCCTCACGAATTGCCCAGACTACCAGCGACTGTCCGCGGTGCATATCGCCTGCGGTGAACACCTTTTCCACGCTGGTGCTGTAGTGACCGATCTTGGTGGAAACATTGGTTCGCGGTGTGGTTTCCACGCCGAATGCATCTGTCACATATGCCTGTGCACCCAAAAATCCTGCGGCGATCAGCACCAGATCTGCGTCCAGAATTTGTTCGCTGCCCTCGATTTCTTCCATTCGCATTCTGCCGGTCTTGGGATCGTGTACAGATTGCAGCTTAATGGTTTCCACTGCACGAACGTGGTTCTTGTCGTCCTTGATGAAACGCTTTACCGTTGTCTGGTAGATTCGCGGATCGTGACCAAATACGGCAATAGCTTCTTCCTGACCGTAGTCTGTCTTGCAGACACGGGGCCACTCCGGCCACGGATTGCTTTCGGCACGGGTGTCCGGCAGCTTCGGCATCATTTCCAGCTGTACCACAGACTTACAGCCGTGGCGAATGGCAGTACCGACGCAGTCATTACCCGTGTCGCCGCCGCCGATGACGATGACATTCTTATACTTGGCACTGATATAGTAACCGTCAGACAGGTTGGAGTTGATCAGGCTCTTTGTGGTGGCTTTCAGGAAGTCCACCGCATAGTAAATGCCGTCTGCGTCCCGACCGTCTGCGTTGATGTTTCTCGGATTCGAAGAACCACATGCCAGAATGACTGCATCATACTCTTTCAGCAGCTGCTCCGCAGAAATGTCCTTGCCCACATCTACACCGGTGCGGAACTCTACGCCCTCTTCCTGCATCATGTCCACACGCCGCTGTACTACAGTTTTTTCCAGCTTCATGTTCGGGATTCCGTACATCAGCAGACCGCCTACACGGTCTTCCCGTTCGAATACTGTCACATGATGTCCACGCTTGTTCAGCTGCAATGCTGCCGCCAGACCGGACGGACCGGAACCGACCACTGCCACACGCTTGCCGGTGCGGACTTTCGGCGGATTTGCCTTGATGTGCCCGCTGGCAAATGCCTTTTCGATAATGGCGTATTCGTTTTCCTTGACGGTGACCGGATCGCCGTTCAGACCGCAGGTACATGCCTTTTCACACAGTGCCGGACAAACACGGGAGGTGAATTCCGGAAAACAGTTGGTCAGCAGCAGCCGGTCCGCAGCTTCTTCCCAGAAGCCGTTGTAGACCATGTCGTTCCACTCTGGACAAAGGTTATTCAGCGGGCAGCCGGAAACCATGCCAAAGATCGGCTTGCCTGCTTGACAGAACGGGACACCGCAGTCCATACAGCGGGCACCCTGTTTCCGGCGTTCTTCGTCGGAAAGCGGGGTATGAAATTCCCGATAGGTCTTGATTCGTTCCAGCGGTTCCTGTCCAGCATTTTCGACTCTCTCATATTCGAGAAATCCAGTTGATTTTCCCATGATAGCTCCTCCTGTTAATTTCTCGTGTTGGCATAAAATGCCTCGATCTGTGCTTCTTCACGGCTCATGCCCTCTGCCTCAAATTCTGCAATGCTGTCCAGCATCTTTGCATAATCATGGGGTACGATCTTCTTGAAGTGCGGCAGGCAGGTGTCGAAATTCTTCAGAATCTTCTTGCCCAACTTGGAATCAGTCCATGCCACGTGTTCTTCGATCAGACCTTTCAGCTGTGCCACATCTTCCGGCTTGGTAACCGCACCAAAGCCTACCAGTGACTTGTTCAGCTTGGTGTACAAGTCATTTTCCCGATCCAGTACATAGGCAATACCGCCGCTCATACCTGCGGCAAAGTTCTTGCCCACTTCGCCCAGAATGACTGCACAGCCGCCGGTCATGTACTCACAGCCGTGTTCGCCGACACCTTCTACTACGACAGAAGCACCGGAGTTGCGGACGCAGAAGCGTTCGCCTGCCACGCCGTTGATGAATGCCTTACCGCTGGTCGCACCGAACAGTGCCACGTTGCCGATGATGATGTTTTCGTCTTCCTTGAACTTGGAACCCTTGGGCGGGAACACTGCCAGCTTACCGCCGGACAAGCCCTTGCCGAAATAGTCGTTGCTGTCCCCTTCCAGAGCCAGTGTCAGGCCCTTCGGAATGAACGCACCGAAGCTCTGTCCGCCGGCACCGGTACAGTGTACCACAAAGGTGTCGTCTTCCAGTGTATTATAATATTTCCGTGTGATCTCTGCCCCGAACAGTGTGCCCAGTGCACGGTTCAGGTTGCTGACATTGATACGGATCTCTTTCTTCTGCTTCTTTGCCAGTGCTTCTTTCATTTCCGGAATGATCACAGTTTCATCGATGGTCTTATCCAGCTTGAAATCGAAAACGTCTTCCGGCACGAAGTGCATCTTGACATCGCTTTCTTCCTTGGCATAGGGATTGGTGAGGATATTAGACATATCGATCTTGCTCTCGTGCGTGCCTGCCGGATACTGCTTCTGTACCAGCAGATCAGAACGTCCCACCAGTTCATCTACGGTGTGGATTCCCAACTTTGCCATGTATTCCCGCATTTCCTGTGCCATAAACCGCATGAAGTTGATGACATATTCCGGCTTGCCGCGGAAACGCTTCCGCAGTTCCGGATTCTGTGTGGCAACGCCTACCGGACAGGTATCCAGATTGCAGACACGCATCATCACACAGCCCATTGTTACCAGCGGAGCCGTTGCGAAGCCATATTCTTCTGCACCCAGCATTGCGGCAATGACCACGTCACGTCCGCTCATCATTTTTCCGTCTGCCTCAATGACAACCTTGGAACGCAGATTGTTCTGGATCAGCGTCTGGTGTGTTTCTGCCAGTCCCAGTTCCCACGGCAGACCTGCATTGTGAATGGAGCTGCCCGGAGCCGCACCGGTACCGCCGTCATAACCAGAAATCAGGATGACTCCCGCACCAGCCTTGGCAACGCCGGCTGCAATGGTGCCGACACCGGCTTCGGAAACCAGCTTCACGGAGATACGAGCCTTTTTGTTGGCATTTTTCAGGTCGTAGATCAGCTGTGCCAGATCTTCGATAGAGTAAATATCGTGGTGCGGCGGCGGTGAGATCAGAGCCACACCCGGTGTGGAATGTCTGGTCTTGGCGATCCACGGGTACACCTTCTTTGCCGGCAGATGTCCGCCCTCACCGGGCTTTGCACCCTGTGCCATTTTGATCTGGATCTCCTTGGCGGAGGTCAGATACTTCGAGGTAACGCCGAAACGTCCGGAAGCTACCTGCTTGATTGCCGAGCACTTATCGACAGCACTGCCTGCGGTGACGATACGTTCCAGATCTTCGCCGCCTTCACCGCTGTTGGACTTGCCGCCGATACGGTTCATGGCAATTGCCATGCACTCGTGGGCTTCCTGCGAAATGGAACCGTAAGACATTGCACCCGTCTTAAAGCGACGCATAATGGATTCTACGCTTTCCACTTCCTCCATAGGAATGCCGCCGTCCTCTGCGAACTTGAAGTCCAGCGTGCTGCGGAGCGTGATGTGCCGGTCTTCGGCATTGACACAGGCGGTATACTGCTTGAACAGATTGTAATCGTCCCGCCATGTTGCCTGCTGGAGCAGGTGAATGGTTTCCGGATTGTACAGGTGTTCTTCCTGATTGCTCCGTTCCTTGTGCCAGCCCACGCTGCGAAGTCCCTCGTCCATGCCCAGATCGTTGGGGTCAAAGGCACTCTCGTGCATGGTCATGCTGCGTTTTGCAATATCGTCCAGATCGATACCGCCTACACGGCTGACCGTATCCGGAAAATACTCGTTCATAACGCTCTCGCTGATACCCAGTGCCTCGAAAATTTTGGAGCCCTGATAGGACTGAATGGTGGAGATACCCATTTTCGAAGCGATCTTGACGATACCGGAAACCAGTGCGTCGATATATGCCTTGCTTGCCTGCGAATAGTCCTTATCCACCAGACCACGGTTGATCATGTCATACAGAGAATCCAGTGCCAGATACGGATTGACTGCACTTGCACCGAAGCCCAGCAGAGTTGCGAAGTGATGTACTTCACAGGGCTCTGCGGTTTCGATGATCAGGGAAATTGCAGTATTCTTTCTGGTACGTACCAGATAGGTTTCCAGTGCAGCCACTGCCAGCAGCGACGGGATCGCCAAGTGGTCGTGATCGACACCGCGGTCGGTCAGGATCAGAATCGTTGCACCCTTAGCGTGTGCTTCCTCTGCCTGCTGATACAGGTTTTCAATGGCATCATGGAGAGAAACGTCCTTGGTATACAGCATGGAAATGTCTGCGGTTTTCAGTCCGTCAATGTCCATGCCGCGAATCTTCATCATGTCCAGATTGGTGAGGATCGGGTTGTTAACTTTCAGTACACGGCAGTTCCGTTCGTCTTCTTCCAGAATGTTGCCGGATACGCCCAGATAAACGGTGGTATCGGTGATAACAGATTCCCGAATGGAGTCAATCGGCGGGTTGGTGACCTGTGCGAACATCTGCTTGAAGTAGTCAAACAGCGGCGGATTCTTCTTGGACATTGCAGGAATCGGGGTATCTGCACCCATTGCCGAAGTCGGTTCTCCGCCGTTCAGTGCCATAGGCACCATAACATGATACAGGGACTCGTAAGTATAGCCGAATGCCCGCTGTAACCGGAGCAGTTCCTTTCCGCCGTGACGGAACGGACGCTTGTTGGGAACTTTCAGTTCGCTCAGGCTGAACAGGTTGTGATCCAGCCATTCGCCGTAAGGCTGACGCTTTGCATAGAAATTCTTAATAGTTTCGTCGTCGATCAGCTTGCCCTTGACGGTATCCACCAGCAGCATCTTTCCGGGGTGCAGTCTTTCTTTCTTGACGATCTTTTCTGCCGGAATATCATCCAGTGCACCGACCTCCGAGGACAAGATCAGACATCCGTCATCGGTCACATAATAACGGGACGGACGCAGACCGTTTCTGTCCAGTACTGCACCCATGATGTCACCGTCGGAGAAAATGATCGAAGCCGGACCGTCCCACGGTTCCATCATGGTTGCGTAGTACTGATAGAACGCACGCTTTTCACGGCTCATGGTGGGGATATGCTGCCACGGTTCCGGAATGGTCATCATCACTGCCAGCGGCAGATCCATGCCGGACATGGTCATGAATTCCAAGGTATTGTCTAGACGGGCAGAGTCGGAACCCCGAACGTCCAGCATCGGGAAAATATCCTTCATGCGGTCGTCCAGTGCCTTGCAGTGGAGAATATTTTCACGGCTCAGCATCTTATCCACGTTACCAGTAATGGTGTTGATCTCACCGTTGTGCACCATCATGCGGTTCGGGTGTGAACGCTGCCAGCTGGGGTTGGTGTTGGTGCTGAAACGGGAGTGTACGATACCGATCGCCGAATGATAATCCGGACTATTCAGATCGTGGTAGAACAGACGCAGCTGCTTGACCAAAAACATACCTTTATATACAATGGTACGGCTGGAGCAGGATACCACATAGGTTTCGCTGTCCCGCTTTTCGAATACCATGCGGGCGATGTACAGCTTCCGGTCGAATTCCAGACCCTTTTCACAGTCGTCTGGCTTCTTGATGAATGCCTGCATGATGTGCGGCATGCTGTCCAGAGCCTTGGTGCCCAGAACGTCCGGATCTACCGGTACTTCACGCCAGCCCAGAAATTCCAGATGTTCCTCTTTCAGCACTTCCTCAAAAGTCTGCATTGCCTTTTCGTATTTTTCCTTGGTCTGCGGGAAGAAGAACATGGCGATACCGTATTCCCGTTTGCCGCCGATCTGGATTCCAGCTTCTTTTGCCACTTTCGAAAAATAAGTGTGAGAGATCTGCAGCAGAATGCCTACGCCGTCACCCGTCTTGCCCTCGGCATCTTTACCGGCTCTGTGCTCCAGTGTTTCTACAATTCGGAGTGCACTGTCTACCACTTTTCGGTCTGATGTGCCGTCCATGTTGACAACCGCACCGATACCGCAGTTCTCGTGTTCAAAACGAGGGTCATACAAGCCGTTCTTTGCAAACGGCTCTTGGTTTCTGTAGTTATCCATAGTCACTTCTCCTTTGCAAGATGTGCAAAATAACAAAAAAACGCCTTATGAAAAGAAACGTCCTGTTTCTTTCCATAAAGCGTCATTGCTTTCCTTCATTTTGCGATCCTCTGATCGCCTTTGCTAGTATTCATTATAGACCATTCCACCTGCTTTGTCAATAGGTTTTTTTCGATTTTCCCGAAAAAAGCAAGAAAAACGCCGATTTTTTTCTTTTATAAAAAAGAAAATGCCGCAGATTTTTTCAGAAATTCCACTGCACTTGATTTTTGAAAGTTCCGTTTCCTTTTGCTGTGAGAAGAAAAGTGCAAGTCAGCCGGAAACAGCTGTTCCCTTGTCAAAAACAGCCTTGCAAGCAAAAAGCAAAGCCGCAAAGACAACTGCAATTGTCCCTGCGGCATCACTCTGAACCATACAGCTTCTCCCACTTGAGAGCCGTTCTCCATTCCCTCTTATTTTCGAGAAAGCATTCTTACATTCGCTTCTTTTTCCCTGTTATGATCATAACTATATTTTATCACATATCTGGAAAAAAACAATCAGATATGATGCTATTTCCTAAGAAATTGTGCTATTATTTTTTCATGTGAGAATGATTTCTTATGGTAATTCTGTTCAAGCCCTTAATTCCACAATCACAGCATGATTTTTTCATAAACCGTATGGTATAATGATAGTGTATTCATGCGAAAAAATACGAACAGGAGAAATTTTTATGCAATACTGGACGATCCAAATCAAACCTTTTCCACCGGAAACGCGAAATGAAAACGTTGTTCTGAATTTCCAGACAGACTGTATCCGGAACAACCTTTTCGGCATGGGGTGGAATATCGATGATAACACCTACCCCGCCGGTGAACCCATGCCCGACTACGAAGAATATCAGCAGAAATGGCTGGAAACCGGCTCTGGTAACGTTTCCAAAACAGCATATCACGCCTATCAGAACATTCAGGCAGGAGATCTCGTGCTTTTCCGAGATCGAAACGCCAGATACTACATTGCAAAAGTGAAAACAACTGCACAGTGGCTGACCGAAGATACTGTTGATTTTGAAACATACCATAACGCCAAAGAAGCAGAAATGCCGTCTAATCCGTTGTCATGGGCATGCCGTGTGGAAAAGTGGTACCCGATTTCAGATGTGCCGTCGGCAGTAGTCGGGCGGTTTTCCCAGCGGCGGCAGCAGACCATCAGACGAATTGCAGATGAAAACTTACAAAAACTAGCAGACATTTTGTATGGCATTGCATCACAAACCGCATACGAAAAAATCCCGATTCACGCCGAGAATTTCTGCAAGGCTATGAATCCCGATGAACTGGAAGACCTCATAGCTATGTGGATTCTCAACGAAAACCCGAATTTTTTCCTGCTGCCCTCCAGCTGCAAACGAAACACGCCGAAGTATGAATTCGAGCTGCTGGGCATGGTGAATGGAGAACCTCAAAAAATAACCTGTCAGGTCAAAAATCAAGCGAAAATCAACGCCGACGATTACTATTCCGATGCCGATACTTACTGGAAGATCTATCTTTTTTCCGGCATTGCAGTTACTGATTCGGGCAAGAACAGCCCGCATATCCATGTGATCACAAAAGAGGACCTTTATCGGTTTCTCCTTGACAACCCGAATCAAAACCCGATCGTCAATGCCTATCGGGAAAAGCTACAAAAATGGTATACGTTTCCTCGAAGCACTGTATAAATCTTAAAAACCCTAGCCACATTTTCTGTGACTAGGGTTTTTGCACTTTTGATGTTCACACGTGTAAAAGATGAAACAGATTTTTATGCGGCACAGCCTTCCAGCATGTCGAGGTCGTCCTCATCATCTTCCATGGCAATTCTGTGTGCCTCGATCTCGCTTCCGTATTCTTCAATACCGTCCGGACTTGCATGATTCAACTCGAAGTATTCTTCGTCGTCATCATCTTCTTGTGCATGCATTGTGGAGTGAACGATTTCTTTCTGCTCAATGCAGTTTCCGATCTCAAAATCCAGCATGTTGTGATACAGATCGGAAAAATCGTCTTTGTACAGATCATAGTCATTTTCAAAACATTCCAGAGTGATTTCATCTATATACGGATTCAGGAAGCCCTCCTGATATGCTTTGTTCTTCAAGGTATACGTCGAAAACGGGGCATCTTTCAGTTCCGGAATTGATTCTACAAAGGGCATGAAATTTTCTGTGATCTTGTCCAGAATCTTGCTGCTGAAGAATGCCAGATCGGTAATATAGACATAGCTGGTATCCACTGCACTGATCTTGTCGATATAGTCGGCAAGTTCTATGTTACAGCTTTCCAGATATTCCAGATATTCATTATATTCCCAGTAAAAGTAAATTCTGTCGTTCTTTTCAATGTTATCTTCCTGAATTCTTTTGCGGAGATGTTTAAAAAAGATCTCATCAAACTCTGAACAAATAAACTGTGAAGTAGTCTGTTCGTCTACTTTTTTTCTTTCTTTAAGCAGCTTTTGTGTAGTTTCCAGAGCCAGAAAGTTCTTCAGTAAGAATGGCTGTCTGTTTTCCAAGGCAGAATCGAAATAATCCTTGATCTGCTGATCTACCCTGCTCTTAAATGTGAATCTTCTGCGTATAAACCATATTGCAACCGGAAGCAAACAGAAAATTGCAGTCAAAAAGCCGCTGATGTCTGCAAACCAATTTGCAATAAGCCCCATATAGAACATGTATGCATAACAGAGTATGATGATCTTGACCGCTTTTTTAGCGACTTTGCCCACCTTTTTTACAACTACTTTTCCGCCAAAAATCAAGACCAGAGCGATAATAATTCCAATGATAAACGGCATCGATCATTCCCCCTTATGCACTCAGACCCAGCTGCGTGCATGCTTCTTCTTCTCTTTCTGCCGCTGTTTCTGTAATGTCCACCATTTTGCCGTCTGCCAGCTTGAGTGCCTGCTCTCTGATGTCTGCCGGAATCTCATCTTCCGATACATACTTCTGTTTTACAACTGTATTTTTCAAAAAAGTGCCGTCATCTTGTCGGGTATAGTTATAGGACAACTGTTGATACTCGTTTCCGACCTTCTTCAAAAATGTCTGTACACCAGAAACGATTACACGGAATGTAGCTTCTACGTATTGAATGGCAGTATCCAGCCACTTTGCCAGAAGCGAGAAGAATTTGCCGATAATCATTGCAAACTTACGGATTCCGTCTTTTACACGTCTGAAAAAATCCGCAGCAAGCGTCGCAAATTTTTTCAGTTGCTGACCAATCCACGAGATTCCCTTATCGATTTTTTCTCCCAGTTTACTAAAAAAGCCCATAGCTTACTCCTCCTGTGCCGTGATCTGCGGTGTTTCCACATCTAGTTCTACGACTTCTGTCTTGATCTTTTCCAGTTGTTCCCGCGTTTCCGCATCTTCTGCGAAATCGCTGAATTTCACTTCCCGATGCAGCGGATACAACTGATAATTCTTTTCTGCCCTGAACTGATCCTTAAAATAGAGAGAAACATCTACATTTGTGACAAAGGTTTCTGTGTCGCCCTCGGTCTTGGTCGCTGTCAACTTGCACTTTCCGCCAACATAGATCAAGCCCTCTTTTCTGGCATGACGAATGATCTGTTCGTCCATGTCTTTCCCTGTCTGTTCCAGAAACTCATTCCACGTCATTGGTTTTTTCGGTTCAGTTTTCGTTGCCGTTGTTGCACCTGCTTCTTCGCTTGCCTTGCTGATCTCCTCATCGATCATATTCGCAAGCCGCCCAAAAAATCCAGCCATTTTCTTCACCTCACTGATAGTTGCTCAAAAGTTGTGCTTCGATGTCTTCTGTCAGTTCCAGAGAATCGCTGTCTTCCATTTCCATTCTGTCATAGATCTCGTCCGGAATCTTGTCCGCAGGAATTTCTCTGGAAACCTCTGTCACCTGCCATTTTTCACCGACCTTGGAATAGTTCTTGGAAATCTCCTTCCCGATATTCTTCCGCACGTCAGAAAGAAATGTTTTGCAGCCGATCAGTACACCCTTGACCACCCGCTGTGCGACCTCACCGATCTTGGACAGCCATTTGATGATACTGTCGTAAAATGCGTCCAACAGTGTCAGAACCACACAGGCTCCGACTGCAGCAAGTACTGAAAACAATATCATTTTAGTTCACCTCCTGTAATTCTTTTGATTTATTTACAATATCTTTCGGTACTTCCGATTCCGGAACTATCTCGGATTTTGTAATCTTAACATCTCTGGGGATTCCGCTTTTGTTCGCCTTTTTGCTCTTGACGATCTCCGCAACGGCATCTTCAAAGTCCGCCTGCTTCACAATCGATTCCTGATTCTTCGCCGCTTTCAGGGCAGCTTTCAGCACCGCGTTGGAAATATCGCTGCCGCTTACGCCGTCATACTTTTCGGCAATCTCGGAAATACGAAGGTCTGTCGGCATTTCCTGCGGAATGTACAGCCGCCACAGCTTTTCCCGCAAAGACTTGTCCGGCAGATCAAACCGGATATGATACTGGATCCGCCGCATAAATGCGGGATCGTAGTTGCTGATAAAGTTGGTGGCAAATATCACCATGCCCTCATAGTCATTCAGCAGTGTCAGCAGTACCGAACGGGTCTGGTTCACGCTGACATCTGTGGAACTGGACATATTGGTCACTCGCTTGCTCAGCAGTGCATCTGCTTCGTCAAAGAAAATGATGATGTCTTTTTCTGAGGCAGTGTGGAACAGATTTGTCAGGTTCTTGCTGGTTTCGCCCACATACTTGGATTCAATATCCGCATAATTGACGCAGATCATTTCCTTGTGCAGAGCGTTGGCAATTGCATGGGCAGCCATGGTCTTTCCGGTTCCCGGCTCTCCGTAAAGGTTGATGAACAGGCTTTTCCGCTGTTTCATCACGGATTGCAGGTTCCAGTCCACAAATACCTTGTTCCAGTATTCTTTCGCTTTGATGACCGTCTGCAATTCGTCCAAGTTGCTCTCCGACAAGATCAGATCCGAAAGCCGGTACTTGGGCTTGGAAACCATGAAGCTTATGGACTGTTTCTCCGGCGGCTGTGGTTTCGGCTTCGGCATGGTTACGGGTGGACTGCTTTTGGTTGGCACTAATGGCATCAGAATAACTCCCTTTCTCAAAATGGATTGATTATCTGGGGCAGCATGACACAAAGCCTGTGCTGCCTTAAAATTTGTTGAGATCCTGTCCGTTTTCTATACTGCCTGACAATTGGATTTTTTGCCACAAAACATGCACATTCTTATTATATACCATATTTTTTCTTATGTCAAGTTGTTTTTCGGCTTTTACACTGTTTACAATCCAAAAATGCCTGTATACTCTTAATATAAGGAGGTATAGCAGTATGATTCTCGACTACCAACAAATCGGTAAAAATCTTGCAAGGCGACGAAAAGAGCTGCGGTTAAAGCAATATGAAGTTTGCGAGCGTGCCAAAATCAATGACAAATACCTTTCCTGCATTGAAACCGCACGTTCCATTCCCAGCTTGGAGGTCTTTTTGAAATTATGTACTGCCTTGGAAACCACACCGGATCACATTCTTCTCGGTACTGTCCGTCAAACAGATTATTCGAAAGATGATGCGATCCTGCTGGAAAAATTTCAAAATCTTTCTCCTGACAACAAACGTCTTTGCCTTGCATTCATGGACCTGCTCTCTGATCGTTTTCAGGAGCATTAGGAAGATACCAAACGGACTTGATTCAGCGTCCCCCTTCCGTCCATGCTTTTATTATACACAGGAAGCCAGACAGACGCTTGTCCGTTCAAAAACAGTTTACAGGTACTCGCCAAAAAAATCCGCTGCGAAATGATCCCGCAGCGGATTTTTTCGTTTTTTCCCTTTGTGTTTATGACAAATTTCCTATTTTTTCTTGCAAAAGTGCAGGAAACTATGGTATAATAATCATATCAACGGACAGCCAACGCTGTCAGACAGGAGCATGACTATGAGTATACACAAACACAAACGCATTCCGGCTCTGCTGCTGGGTGTGATCCTGCTGTTTGCAGGAATCCCCGCAGGCAGCATCTCTGCACATGCAGCAGACACAACGCAACAGCTAAACAACATCGTTCTGTTTGCCCAGTTCTCAGATGCCGACACAGACAACTTTATGGCAGACAAGACGGACACAGCGATCGCCATTTGCAACGACACCAGCACACCGCGTTCTCTCACCAGCTATATCGACGCCATTTCCTATGGCAAGTTGCACGTGACCTCTTATTTCCCGCAGCTTGCCGACGGCGTGATCCAGCCCTACATTCTCCAGAATTCCAAAGCGGAGTACACCAACTATGAACAGTACGCTATTGAAATGGTGCAGAATATCCAGATTCCTGACAGCATACCGCTGGACGGCAATCAGGACGGCATGACAGACAACATCACGCTGGTGATCGACGGACGGGCAGAGTCTATGGGTGACCCGCTTTGGGCAAAAGCTTTCCAGGTGGGCGGACTGTATCTTGGAGATACCCCTGTAGGCAGCATCAACCTGATGAGCAGCTACACACTGCTCAGTTCCACTATTTTCAGCGGCGTGGGAACACTCTGCCATGAGTTCCTGCACAGTATCGGTTATCCCGACCTCTACCGCAAAGACAGTTCTTCCGGCAACCCTGTGGGACAGTGGGATCTTATGGCAACCAACTCCATCTTTCTGCAATACCCTCTCGCCTATCAGCGTTACGCGGTTTCCGGCTGGCTGGACGCGAAAACGATTACCACTGCCGGCACCTATACATTACAGACGGCATCTTCCAGCACAGGCGATCGGCTCTATCTGCTGAAAACGCCGTTTTCAGACACGGAATTTTTTGCGGTGGAATACCGTATCCCCGGAAAGCAGTACTCCGAAGAACTGGACTGCAAGATCTACGGTGAGGGCATGGTAGTCTATCGTGTCAACACTGCCGTACAGGGCAACTATCGAAGTGATACTGACGGCATCTACGTATTCCGACCCGATGAAACCACGCTGAATGCCGGCGGCGGTGACCTGACACGTTCCTGCTACGGCGGCAAAAACGCACCGGATTCGATCGGTTCCACAGATCTGGAAAGCACCTTTGCAGACGGTGCCCTGGTCTATTCCGACGGCACCAACAGCGGCATTGCTCTCCATGACATTCAGCTGAACGGTGACGGCACATTAAGCTTTTCCGCCGACTTTGCCGATGTATCCGACCGGTTGTTGTGGCAGACCGTGGACAGCGTGAACTTTCCCGCAGACCAGACCGGCTACGACATGGTGACCGGCGATGACGGCAAGCTGTATCTGCTGTCCGCCAACACCGACGGTGCCACACTGTACTGTGTGGAAAACGACACCTTACAGCCAGTCAGCACTGTGCTTTCCGGCACTATGTACAACCCGAAGCTGGCATTCTCCAACGGTACGCCCTACCTGCTCTGGCAGGACAGCCAGTATTTCCTGCACCTGAACCGCTGGAACAGCACCTCCGGTGTGTGGCAAGATTGCTGCACCGGCACAGAACTGGCTCAATATGCCGATATTGCCGCAGACAGCAGCGGCGTGTACGTGACCTACACCACCGGCTCGTTCCCCTATGTTCTTCACGCATTCCGGTTTGACAATGCCGCCGGCACCGTTTCCCTGCTGGGAGATGTCATTGCTGACAACGCCTGCAACATGGAGATCGCCGCTGCAAACGGCAGCATTGGCATCGGATACCGCGACCTGAACGACAACAATGTACCAAAGCTTGCCGTCTGGGACGGAACAGCATGGAATACCACAACGCTTTCAGAACAGGACTGCGGCACGGTTTCAGTTCTGGCAGACGGAAACAGCATCTGGGTCGTTCCCTCCGGCGGCAAGACAGACGTTTTCCGCTGGGAATCCGGCACGGTTACAAACATTCCCCTGCCGGAAGCTGTCCAAGGACGGGCATTCCAGATGACACCGGCAGTGGCACAGGGGAACTTCTATATGACGGTAAACGCCCAGAATCCGGAAGAATTTGTCCTTTACGGATTAAACAAAGACGGCACATGGTCACTGACCGGCAACCCCATTGCACAGAGCATGGTAAACCAGCCGGTACTGGCAGCACAGAAGCAGGCTCTCTACTGCCTTTACGCCACCTCTGACTTGCAAATGCAGCTGAAAAAGCTGACACTGGAAACTGAAACACCGGCAGTTACCGGCGATGTCAACGGGGACGGTACAGCAAATCTGGCAGATGCAGTGCTACTGCAAAAATACCTGTTGGGAGAAACTGCCCTGACAGCAGCACAGGCAAAAGCAGCTGATTTGCAGGCAGACGACAGCATCAACGGTTTCGATCTGGCTGTTCTGCGACAGCTTCTGACAAAGGTGGCATAACATGGATCTGAAACTTCTGCTGCAATATCCGAAGGCAGTACAGGTACTTCTGGCAGCACTGCAAAAAAGCCCTGCTTCTCTGCCGAAACTGAAAAAACTGCTGCCGCCGGAAATTCCTGCTGCGGCACTGCTCTCCGCCATGGAACAGGCAGGGTTTCTCACCAAAACCGGCAGCCGTTATGTTTTGCAGCAGGAAACACTGGAGCAGATGCAGCAGTTTTTGCAGCTATACGCCGCTGTGCAGAACCAACAGGCAGAACAGGACTTCACCCATTTTCTCGCCGCCCAGCGGGAGGCAGAAACACAGCATGCAATGCTTGTCACAGAACTTGCCTTTTTTGAAAGCGTGGTTTCTGGAAACAGCGACACTGTGCATCTGCTGTACACACCCCTTGGCGGAAAAGGCTACGGCGAGCTGAGCCGTGACCCGCTGCGAAATCTGAAGTATCATCTGGTCATCACCATTTCCATGCTGACACGCTACTGCATTCAGGGCGGCATGCCGCAGGAAGAAGCATTCAATCTCAGCGACCTGTACATTCAGCGAACGGACACTGCCGTCAGCGAAGCACAGATCCATGTGCTGCACTATCAGGCAATACAGGATTTCACCGGCAAAATGCGGCGGCTGCAAGACAATACCCGTTATTCGCCGCTGGTACTAAAAGCCATGGACTACATCAGCATTCACCTGCACAGCCGTATCTTTTTACAGGACGTTGCCGATGCTGCCGCAGTGAGTGCACCGCACTTATCCCGTCTGTTTCAGGCCGAAGTACACCTTAGCATCAGCGAATACATTGCCATTAAAAAAGTAGAAGCTGCCAAGAACCTGCTCCAGTACACCGAGCACACTGCCGCCTCGATCAGCAGCCTGCTCAGTTTCAGCTCTCAAAGCTATTTCATCAAGATATTCCAAAAATACGTGGGCATGACCCCGAAAGAGTACCGGAAGCAGTTCCATGACAACACCCATTTCTGATAAGGCAACAGCATAAAACAACAACCCCGCACTTCTCCGGAAAGAGAAATGCGGGGCTGTTTGCTTGAAATCAGCAGTTCAGAGAAGCCGAAACTGCGGGTTTGGAAATCCGCGTGGAACAGGTGCGGATTTCCTGTAAAAAGAAATGGAGATGAATAATGAAGCTAGCTTAGTTGGCTTTGGCTGTGCTCTGATAGGTCACCCATTCATAGCTTGCAGTCAGAGGTGTCTTGCCGTCGAAAGGCTTCAGCCAGTCGTTGACACCAATTCCGGGCCATACGTTCATCATGATCTTGCCGGCAGTGGACGGGATATTGCTGGTGGCTGTGTAGACCGCCTTGCCGTCCACATACCATGTAATGGAATCCTTCTGCCAGTCGAACCCATAAGTATGATACCCCTCTGATGCATCAAAGCCCAGATCGTACATGTACTCATGATTGCCGACACCATTGGTGTAATAGTTGAACTGTACCTTGGTGGTATCCTTACCCAGAACCTCTACATCGATCTCGTCCCACGGGTTATTCTCCGAGGGGCCGGTATAGGTAAAGAACGAGGAAACCACGCCATCATTTTTGATTGCCTTCATGGAAGTTTCGTAATAACCATAGTGATAGTGCTCCAGAGAACGGTATTCTGCACCGGTATAGTTATACTGACCGGAACTGTCCTTGTCAATGGTCAGATTCAACACGCCGTTGTCGAAAGAAGTATTGTTCTTTGTCCAGCCGCAGTCAAAGGGATTGCCGTTTGTCCAGCCGTCCGAAGCTTCAAACAGACTGGTAGCACCCTTACGGAAATCTGCCAGTACTTCCGCATCGGCACTGGGTTCATTGCCCTTGGTGTCGTCCTTGCCAGAATTATTGTCGTCTTTCTGCACCAGCTTTTGCCGCAGCACTGCCAGATCGAATCCGTTTACCGTATTGTTTGCCTGTACATCTGCCGCCTTTGCCTGTGTTTCTGTGAGAGAAACTTCTCCCAGCAGATACTTTTGCAGCAGTACAACATCCGCAGTGTTGACTGTCTGATCCTGATTTACATCGCCGGAAATGATGTCATCATGTTCCGGTGTTCTTGCGGTGCTGTTCATCGACAGCAGGCAGGTCAGCGGAGAGTTCCAGTAGATCGTGATCTCATTGGTGGAATAGCTTTCCCAATGGTCTACATAGCACTTTGCCGACGGAGAATTTGCACAGTATGCCTTTGCAGCACTGTCCTCCAGACCGGAATTGACACCGCCGACCAGCATACCTTTCATTGCCTGATTCTTGGCCATAGACGGTCTGTGGTGCGGGTGTTCCGGTGAAACCGTGCCATAGCCAGTCACGAAGCACTCTCCCATTGCGTTATTGCCCAGCAGATAGTGGAGATTGCTGCGGGAAGTGTCCAGATAGGTGCTGTCCTCAGTCATCTGGTATGCCAGATTCAGGATCATGCCGGAAGTGGCAACGCCCATATTGCTGCCCCAGTTATATTTGGAAACCGACACCCCATAAGGGTTGCTCTGGGAAAGACCTTTCATTTGGTCGGCTTCTTTCAGAATGGAAGTCTTTGCACGGGTGTAGAGGTCAGAGTTCGTATCCACACCGTCCATAGTGAGAATGGCAATATTACCATAGTCTCCCACTTCCATCCAGTCCATGCCATTCTGCACACTCATGCTTTCCAACGCAGTACGATATGCATCCTCACCGGTAGCACGCCACATCTGTGCTGCTGCCCAGTAGCGTTCGTCAATATCGGAAGTGTCGCCATAATCACCAGTCGTAATGTCAGACGGATTGGAGAAGATGAAGTTGGGATTTTTTTGCAGGAATGCCCACGCGTTCTTTGCAGCATTCAGACACTTTTCCGCAAAGTCCTTGTCGAACTTCTGGTAGTATTCATATGCCATTGCCATCGACGCACAGAAATCGGCAGTCGCTGTGGTGGAAACCGGCGTTACGATCAGTTCGTCCGTTTCCGTTTCCGGCATCACATAACCGGGGAAATTTTCGCAGCTGACCTTGTGGTGCACGCCGCCGGTCTGGCTGTCCTGCATTTTCAGCATCCATTCCAGTTCATAGCGTACCTCGTCCAGCACGTCCGGAACACCGTTGCCGCTTTCCGGAATGCCAATGCTGTCGCTGAACAATTTCGGATTGGCATCATAGGCAATCAGCAGGTCTGCCACAGACTTTGCACCGGGAACAACATATCTGCCGTAGTCGCCGGCATCATGCCAGCCGCCGCTGACATCGATTTTTTCGTTGGTATGGTAAACCGTTGCCAGCGTGTCATGGCAAGCCGCATGCCCGAATGTGCTGTCCTTCACCTCCGTGCCGCACCGCTGAAGGTACAGCATTTTCACACTGTCGTTCAGCAGACTGTCGTAAACGTTATTACCAATGGTGAACGAATACGACTGATCCAAACCACCGCAGGTGATATAGTATGTACCAGCTTCTGTTACGGCGGAGAAATCTCCCGTCCAGTTGTTTTCGTCGGCGGAAGAATAAAACGTCGGAGCCGACAGTTCCCCGGTATAGACCACCTGTCCGCTGTCTGCGTTGACGACGGAAAAACTGGTTTCACTGGTCACGTCGCGGAACACAGCTGTCTTGGTTTCGTCCGGCTGATAACCTACCTGATCGGTCATGATCGACGGAGCATAAGGCAGGACAGAGGTATAATCCACCTTGGAATCATCTACCAGTTCTACCTTTACATTGTCCAGATAAATAGTATGTGCCGGCAGATCTTCCTCGTTTTCCAGTCCGCAGTTGAACACCAGCTTGGACATGACATCTGAATCCTGCTTCATGGTGAATTCATAGTCCACGGTCTGCGGTTCTGCGGTCAGATCAAGTCCTTTCCAGGTGTACGCCTGATAGGTGCCGCCATTCTGCTGGATCATAGCTTCCACATAACGGTCTGTGGTGGAAGAGATCTCATAGCTAACACGGTACACCCCGTTTTTGTACAAGGGGATAATATCATAGTTGCACTGTACAGAATAGTTCAGCTTTCCCACAGAATCGATTTGCAGGGCAAGCTTACCGTTTTCCGTAGTCAGGGTCGCCTTTCCGCCACTTGCCTGATAGGTGTCCCAGCCGCTGGTGCCGCTGTCAAATGTGGAGTTGCTGACCAGATTTTTCACTTCCGCAGAAGCCGGCATCGCTGCCAGACTGCCCATGCTCAACACTGCCGCACAGAGCACTGCCAGACATTGCCGAAGTCCTTTAATTCGCATCATACTCATTTCCTCTCTTTCTGAAAACAGCATGCCGCTGTTTCTGTGTAATTTGTCTGCACAGAATGTATGAAAAACAATATCACATCTTCTGTGCAAACGGCTTTATGCGAACAATTCATTGTCTTTAGTATACCACATCTTTCACAAGGATAATACTATTTTTCATGACAAAAGTAGTAATTTCATGATATGTTATCAAAAAAGACCTGACGAGAAAATTTCTCGTCAGGTCTAGTATTGCCCTAACTCCACGTGTTCCTATGCCTTTTCATATAATGCCAGCATTTGATGCAGTTCTTCCTGCATTTCGTCCACCAGACTCTGCGGCGACAGCACCTTTACCCATGCCCCCTGCGACAGCAGGTACATGATAATGCCGCGTCCGTGGTTGACTTCCGCTTCGATGATGCTGGTTCTGCCGTTTTGCTCCACTACCTTTGCTGTGGGCAGTCTGTCCAGAATTGCCTGTACGGACAGACCGGAAAAGGCAAACCGGATTCGCTCCGTCTTCCCGGGGAACAAAAACTGGTTCTTCTCCCGCAGGTCGCCTTCATCAAAGTCGTACTTCCGTTCCAGCGTAAAGTGTTCCTGATGCTCTGTCATCGACACAATGCGGTCTGCCCGAAAGAACTTCGGCAGATACTGGTCATCGTCAAATGCATACGCGATCAGGTAAAAATAATACTCACTGAACATCAGCGAAACCGGTTTAATTTTCCGCTTGACGGCTTCCCGATTCATTTTGTAGTAAGTAATGGTGATCGGTCGCTTTTCATCAATGACCTGTATCAGTTTCCACAGCGTATCGATCAGCGAATTGCAGTCTGTCTTGACTTCGTGATAATGGTAAATTTCCTTGCGTACCAGCTTGTCAAATTTTTCCCGATCCTGTGTTGTGGTAAACCGTTTCAGCTTGGAAATCAGCCGCAGCACGTCTTCCTTGGGCAGACAACGGCTGCCCAGCATTACCTTTACCAATGCAAATAATTCCTTATTTTTGAGGAACTCCTCACAGTTCAGGTGATACGCTTTATCTTTATAGGAATACACCAGTTCCGCCTGCTGCATCAGGTCGCGGTGTTCCGCCAGAAATTCCTGTATTTTTCCAATGTCCCGTCCGATGCTCTTGGTAGACACGCCGTATTCCGCTGCCACTGCTTTTACAGAGATGGTTTCTCCCCGCAGCACCCGAAAGAAAAGTTCCAGCATACGGCTGTTTTTTTCAGTTTCCATGATGATGCCTCCTTTTCTTTCATTATAGCACAGCAGCGGGACAGCGGTCTGTCTGTTCAAAAAGAATTCAGAACGTATTTACACAAAAATGAGATGCACGTTTTTGCGGCAAAATTTTATGCCAGTTTCCTTAAGGAAACACTGAGTAGTCACTTCGCCTGCACCATTTCGATTGCCTTTTTCAGCTGCGGGTCTTTTTCCGGATTCGGATCGCTGTAGTCCACTGCATCTTCTCCGGCTTCCACAATTTCGTCCGGCTTGATGCCTACCTTGTGATAACACTCACCCTTGGTGGTCTGATAAGTTGCCACCGTCAGTGTCAGTGCTCCGCCAGAAGGCATGGACTGTGTCACCTGCATGATGCCCTTCCCGAATGTCTGCGTTCCCACAACGGAAGCCTTTCCGAAATCCCGCAGCGAAGCGGTGAACAGTTCTGCTGCACTGGCAGTGTTGCCGTTGACGATCACCGTCATGGGCAAGCTGCACTCTGTGGCATCTGATTCCACCAGCGTTTTGGTCGTGCCGTCCCGATAGGTGGCAATGGCGATCTTGCCCTCCGGCAGCAGCGGATCCAGAATCTTCTCCAAAGCCGACACCAGTCCGCCGCCGTCATCCCGCAGGTCGAATATCAACGCCTTTGCCCCGTCCTGTGTCAATTGGTCGTAAATCGCCTGAAACTGTTCCGGCGTGTTGCCCTTAAAGGAACTGATCCGGATATAGCCGATCTGTCCGTCCAGCATCTGTCCCTCGGCAGTCGTCACTTCGATGTTCTGCCGTTCCACGTCCAGTTCCAGTGTGTCGCCGTTCCGCTGAATCGTCAGCTGCACCGTGGCACCTGCTTCACCTCGAATTTTAGACAGTGCTCCGGCATAGCCCAGTTCTGCCAGATCTTCGCCCTCTACCTTGGTGAGAATATCGCCCTGCTGCATACCGGCTTTTTCTGCCGGAGAATCTGCATTGACTTCCTCCACCTGCAAATAGCCCTCGTCTGTTTGTGTCACCGTTACGCCGATTCCCACGGTCTGACCAGCTTCTTCTGTCTGATAAGCCTGATATTCCTCACTGGTCATGTACTGGGAATAAGGATCGTCCAGACCGGCAACATAGCCTTTCATAGCCCCCTGCATAACGGCTTCGTCGTCCACGTCGGTATAATAGTTCTGCTTTACAGTTGCGGCAAGCTGCCGGAGCTCCCTGTACTCCGTGTTGCCGGCGTAGTTCCGATAAATGCCCAGTCCTGTTCCTACGGCAAGCACACCGCAAAGACAGAGCAGCAGGATCAGTGTCGATTTCCGCACCGGCACTGTTTTTTCCTTTGGCATATCCGCCTGCATTGCATCTGATTGTTTTCGCATATAACTTACAATCCTTTCTTCCAAAAAAGGCAGAGGACTGCAAATGCATACCCCTGCCTTTTTTCATTTTCTCAAAAATGCATTCTGATTACAGATACTTCATCGGGTCCACCTTGGTGCCGTTAACACGCACTTCAAAGTGCAGGTGGAAACCAGTGGAAAAGCCTGTGCTTCCCACATAGCCGATGGTCTGTCCGGCACTGACGGTCTGTCCGGCAGAAACAGCCACCGATGCCATATGTCCGTACAACGTAGAATATGTACCGTCATGCTGGATAATGACATAGTTGCCGTAGCCGCCGCCGCAGCCGCAGCTGCCGCTTTTCGGATAGTTGTGGGAGCAGCCGGTTACAACACGAACGACTGTGCCGCCCTTTGCTGCAACGATCGCTGCACCGGCATTGCCGCCGGCAATATCAATTGCACCATGTGTGGTACCCCAGCGGTTGCCGAAAGTACTGGAAATGGTATAGAATCCCGGGCAGGGCCATGTGAAGCCGCCGCCGGACGGTGCAACACTGCCGCTGTCGTCGCTGGAAGAATCTGAACTGCTGCTGGAAGAACTGTTCGAACTGCTGGAGCTGCTGGAATTGTCCTTCTGGCTGTTCGAAGAAGATGTATCGTCATTTTTCGAAGAAGAGCTGCTGCCGGAGGACTGATTCTTCTTGGCTTCCTCCTGCTGCTGTTGCTTCTGGGCTTCCAGCTTCTTCTTGGCTTCTTCTGCCGCAGCTGCTTCTTCCCGCTTCTTCTTTTCAGCTTCTGCAGCCGCTGCAATTGCCGCCTTGATCTGGTCTTCTTCTGCGTCCAGAGCCTTGTTGTTTTCCTCCAATGTTGCCACATCGCCGTTCAGCTGCTCTTTCTGCCGCTGCATCTGCTCCTTGGCTTCATCGGTTTCAGAATAGGTCTGCTGGAGATCCTCGATTGCCGCCTTGAATTCTTCCTTCTTGGCCTGCTGGTCTTCCTGCTGGCTTTCCAGATCGGACTTTTCTGTTTCCAGTTCCGCCTTCTTTGCGTTGCAGGTTTCCAGCTTGTCCTTCAGGTCGTTGACCAGCTGGTTGTCATGATTTGCCACACGGGACATCAGTTCATACTTGGAAAGCAGGTCGTAGAAGTCAGTCGCACCTACCAGAGCCGAAGCCAGACTGTCGTTGCCCTGTACGTACATGGCACGAAGCCGCATCTTGAACTCGTCCAGTCCAATGGCAATATCGGCTTCCATGACCTTGATGTCATCTTCTGCCTGTGAAATTGCCTGTGTGGTTTCGTCGATAGACTGAGCAATGCGATCCAGTTCCTGTGAAACGATGTCCAGATTGCTCTGCTGCAGAGTGATCTTTTCCTGCAAAGTCTTCTGATACGCTTCCTTTTCTTCCAGATCAGACTGCAAAGAATCCAGTTCTTTCTGCTTCTCTGCGATCTTCTTTTCGTTGCTCTTGCGTTCTTCCTGTAATTCTGCCAGCGTCTTTGCCGATACCGGAATATCCCTGATCGGTGTCCAGTTTGCTGCCATGCCGCCTGTCAGAATGGTCATGCAAAGCAACGCACTGGTAAAACGCAGACTCAGATGTTTCTTCTTACTCATAGAAAATAGCCTCCTAAGATGTGCATCGGCATTGTTTTAAACATTCAGGTGCTTCCGCATAGAGATCATACTGCCGAACGCTCCGAACAGCGTACCGGACAGCAGATATGCCAGAGCCACCTTCCATGCCAGTGCACGGAACGGAATGATGCTGCCCATGCCGATCACAGACAGGAATTCCACCTGTCCGGTCAGCAGGCCGACCAGCGAATCATAGCCGAACCAAGTGATCGCCAGTGCAACGCCACCAGCAAGCAAGCCGGTGATCATACCCTCCACAAAAAACGGGATACGGATAAAAGAGTTGGTTGCACCAACGTATTTCATGATCTGAATTTCTTCCCGCCGTGCGAAAACGCTCGCCTTTGTGGCATTGGAAACGATCACAACGGAAATGACGACCAATGCTGCAATGATCACACCGAATACAACAGTCACGATCTTCCGTACCTCGGTCAGAACGTTGACAAAGTCCATGGGAGCACGGATCGAATCAATGTGATCCAGTCCCTCTACCTGTGTAATCGTTGCAGAAATCTGTGAAATATCTTCAACACGGATCCGATAGCTGTCGATCAGCGGGTTGTCGTCCCCCAGTGAATCGAACAGCACTTCATAATCCGACATGCTGTTTTTCAGATCTTCAAACGCCTGCTCCTTGGAGTAAAAAGAAATCTCCGAAATGTTCGGAATCTGTGCCAATTCCGATTGAAAATCTGCAAGTTCCTGATCTGAAGTACCCTCGTCCATATAGATAATGACTTCATTTTTATCTTCTACGCCGCCGATCATAGAGGTCAGGTTCATATAAAACAACACCGACATACCCACCAGCAGCAGCGAAACCAACAGCACACAGAATGAAGCGAATGCCATCATCCGGTTTTTCCAGATGTTTTCCACACCCTGTCCAATCAGGTACTTGAAACCACTAGCTTTCATGGATCAGATTCCCTCCAATCACTTCGTCAAAGACGATCTGTCCCTGATCGATATTGATGATCCGTCCGCCGAACTGCCGCACCAGACTGTGTTCATGGGTTACCATCAGAATGGTAGTCCCGATGTCATTGATGCCCTGCAACAGTTCTACGATCTCATAAGAAAGTTCCGGATCGATGTTTCCCGTCGGCTCGTCCGCAATAATCAGCTGCGGGTCGTTGACCAATGCACGGGCAATCGCCACACGCTGCTTTTCACCGCCGGACAGCTCGTCCGGATAGGCATATGTCTTGTCCTGCAAACCTACCAGACCGATTACATACGGCACACGCTTCCGGATATATTTCGTCGGTGCATCGATTACCCGCAGCACGAATGCCACGTTTTCATACACTGTCATAGACGGAATCAGCCGGAAGTCCTGAAAAACAAACCCAATGGTACGCCGCAGGGCAGGAATCCGCCGCCGCCGGAGTTTGTTCAGGTTATAGCCGTTGACACTGATCGAACCGCTGGTCGGGTTGATCTCTTTTAAGATCAGTTTGATCATGGTGCTTTTTCCGGCACCGGACGCACCAACTACAAAGGCAAAGTCTCCGTCATTGATTTTCAAGTTGACATTGTGCAGTGCATCTACGCCGCTGGAGTATGTCACAGACACGTTCTTCAGTTCAACCATAGTTCACACACATCCTTTCTCTGGGCACTTCCGGCAGACTGCCGAAAATACCGTTTCAGTTGATCGCAGACATCCACTTTTTCGGACAGCACGCACAAGTTTTGTGCATTGCTGTCTTTACCAATAAAATTACACAAAGAGCCGCCGATGCAAAACGCCACACGCTGCACCGGCGGCTTTTATGCCGGAGCGATGCTTTACGCCCTCACCCCGTCCTTATTCATCAGAACTTCGCCGGATTCGCAGAGAGGTACTTCTTGACCATCAATGCGATCTTGAAGATAATGGCATGGTCAAATTCCCGCAAGTCCAGACCAGTCAGCTTCTTGATCTTTTCCAGACGGTACACCAGTGTGTTCCGGTGTACAAACAGCTTTCTGGAAGTTTCAGAAACATTCAGGTTGTTCTCAAAAAACTTCTGAATGGTAAACAGCGTTTCATGATCCAGAGATTCAATGCTGCCCCGCTTGAATACCTCGTGGAGGAACGTTTCACACAGCGTGGTCGGCAGGTGATAGATCAGGCGGGCAATGCCCAGATTCTCATAGCTGACAATCGCCTTGTCGGTATCGAATACCTTGCCGACTTCCAGAGCCATCTGTGCTTCCTTGAACGAACGGGACAGTTCCTTGACACCGGTCACAATGGTACCGATACCCACGTTCACGCGGGTGTAGAACTCGCTGCTCAAAGTATCTGCAATGGAACGGGCAAGCTTTTCCAGATCCTTGGTGTCCACAGCACCCTTGATCTCCTTGACCAGAACAATATCCGATTCGGAAATGGTAAAGACAAAGTCTTTATTCTTATCCGGAAACAGATTCTGAATGACATCGTATGCAGAAACGTCATTTGCCGATACAATGCGTACCAGCAGCACTACGCGGCTGACTTCCGAGTTGAAGTGCAGTTCACGTGCCTTAATGACGATGTCCCCCGGCAGTACGTTGTCCAGTACTACATTCTTGATGAAGTTGTTGCGATCGTACTTTTCATCGTAGTACTGCTTGATATTGAACAGGGAAATTGCCAGAATATTGGCATACTTCGCAGCAGTGTCGTCCATGCCCTCTACAAAGACCGCATACTCCGGCTTTGCACGGGAACCAAACGGCTTATAGGTATAACCGTCGCGGATAAAAATATCATGTACATCACTGAGGTCGAGGGAAACGAACTCATTGGTCGTTCCCACCTTTGTCAGGTCGCTGCAAGCGATGATGGTCGCGGTGTCATCGACAACGCCAACGGTTGCGTCGATGGTATCCCGCATCTGGTGAACCAGTCCTTGAAATAATCTGTTCGACATATGGAACTTCCTTTCCTTTTGTAATCTCGGCTTCCGCCAGTTTTGCGGCCGGCGGGCATATCACAAACTGCATCCACCTGTTCAATATATTACAAATTGTAACACATTGCAAAGCAATGTTTGTGAATATGCAGTTAAACTTTATGGGATATTTCGAGTATTGCTACGTTTTTTTGTGCTTTCGCACGATTTTCCATAGAGAATCTATTTTTTTGCTGTAACCTGCTTGTAATCTTTTCCGTTTTTTCCGGCATCTGTCAGCAGGATCACATCTTCTCCGGACAGGTCACCTTCAGGATCTGGAGGGTATTGGCAACGCCCTGACGAGCCGCCTCACAGAGCAGCAGACGTGCCTGCTTCAGTTCCGGCGTTTCCGCATACTTGATACTGCACACGTCATAGAACTTGTGGAACAGAGTCGCCAGCTCGGTAGCATACTTAGTGACCTTGGACGGGTCATATGCCTTGGCAGCAGCGTCCAGTTCCGACGGCAGTGCTGCCAGATGCCGGATCAGTTCCAGTTCCTGTGGCTGTGTCAGCAGGGACAGGTTGCTGTGGTCGCACTGTTCCAGTGTCAGTCCTTCCTCTGCCATGGCACGCAGCAGGCTGCAAATGCGGGCATGGGCATACTGTACATAGTATACCGGATTCTGCGAGGACTGCTCCACAGCCAGATCCAAGTCAAATTCAAAGTGGGAATTTGACTCTCTGGTGTTGAAGAAGAAACGGGCTGCGTCCAGCGGAATTTCGTCCAGCAGAGTGACCAGTGTGATCGCCTTGCCGCTGCGTTTGGAAAGCTTGACTACTTCGCCGTCACGCATCAGCATGACCATCTGCATCAGTACCACGTCCAGACGGGCTGCATCTGCACCCAGTGCTGTCAGGGCTGCTTTCAGACGAGGCACATAGCCGTGGTGGTCTGCACCCAGAATGTCAATTGCCTTATCGAACTTCCGCACCATCAGCTTATTATAGTGGTAAGCAATGTCCGGTACCACATAAGTGGGGATCCCGTTGGCACGTACCAGCACGAAGTCCTTGTCCGCACCGAAATCCGTTGCCTTGAACCAGACGGCACCCTCCTGCTCATAGGTATAGCCACGCTTGGTCAGTTCGTCTACCACCCACTTTACCTGTCCATTCTGATGCAGGGTGCTTTCGCGGAACCAGTTGTCATAGACAATGCGGTACTTCTTCAGATCCCGTTCCAGACCGGCGATGTTCTTCGGCAGTGCAAATGCCACCAGTGCGTCCCGTCTGGTCTTGGCATCGGTGTTGACATACTTGTCACCGTTTTCAGCGATAAAGTTTTCCGCATGCTCTGTAATGTCTGCCCCGTGATAGGCATCTTCCGGCATTTCCACAGAGGGGTCAAAGTGCTGGAGATACCGCACTTCCAGAGAAGTGGCAAACTTTTCGATCTGGTTGCCGGCATCATTGACATAGAATTCCCGCTGTACGTCCCAGCCTGTCCACGCCAGAATCTCTGCAAGGCTGTCGCCCAGTGCACCGCCGCGGGCATTGCCCACGTGCATCGGTCCGGTGGGGTTCGCGGAAACGAATTCCACCAGTGCCCGCTTTCCGGCACCAGTCTGCGTCTTACCGTAATTTTCCTTTTCCGTGAGGACAGTTTCCGTGACATCGGCAAACCACTTCTGCTGGAGGAAGAAGTTCATAAAGCCCGGACCTGCGATCTCTGCCCGTGCAAAGATCGTGCCGTTCAGCGAAATAGCCTCCAGAAGCAGCTCCGCAATTTTCCGCGGTGCCATGCGGAAGGTTTTTGCACTGACCATTGCCACATTTGCCGCAAAGTCCCCGTGGGACTTATCTGCCGGAATCTCTACCCGAAACGCCGGGATCGGTTCTGCCGGAAGCTTTCCCTCGCCTACGAGCCGTCCCAGTCCCTCCACCAGAATCTGGTGCAGAGCCTCGGAGGCGTTCTTCATACAATCTGCCATAGTTTACTTTGTTCCTTTCGTATTCTCCTGCGGTTCCTGCCGTTTCCAGTGAATGGTGATCGTGTTTTCCGACAGGAAATTTGCATTCATATCAATAATGTATTCCATTTCCACAGAACCAGAGGATTCCTCCAGTTCGCAGAGCAGCCGCTTCGCCTGTACGCCGATAGTCATTGCCCCGTATGGAGTCTGATACAGGCAGAAGTGCTTTCTGCCGGTTTCCAGCGTCAGGTTGGAATTTGCCGTGCCGGTGCGTAAGATCGTCACCAGTGACTCGTTCGCCACCTGTATGGTGGTCGTCGAGCCGGCAAAGCCCGTTGCGTCTGTATCTTCATAGGACAACTGCAACGTGTCGTCCCGCATCTCACAGGTACCGGTGGTCATCAGTTCGGTTTCTTCGTCACCGTCCGGTGTGATCTGCCGTGTTTTCATGGTAATCAGAACAGATTCCAAAAATACCTGCTCCCTTCTTAGAAATTGCAGCGGAACACCTTTCCCACCACATTCCGGTGCAGAAAATGTCCTGCATTTTCAATGAACATCTCCGTGCTGTCGCTGACATAATAGGTGTTTTCGCCGGCAGTCTGCCGGTCTGTCAGCAGATCCTGTTCTTCCAGACAGCGGCGGGCATACTTCGCCGCCTCCGCTCCGGAGGAGATCAACTGCACATCAGGCCCCATATAATCCGCGATGATGTCACGGATCACCGGATAATGGGTGCAGCCCAAGATCAGGGTATCCACGCCGGCTTTCCGCACCGGTTCCAGATACTCCTCTGCCACCAGCCGTGTCACCGGGTTGTGAAAATCGGTATAGCCGTTTTCCACCAGATGCACGAACAGCGGACAAGCCTGCCCGAATGCTGTCATTTCCGGATGCAGCTTCTGAATCGCCTTTTCATAGCTGCCGCTGCGAATGGTCGCCGGTGTTCCGATGATGCCGATCCTGCCGTTGCGTGTCACTTCGCAGGCAGTCCTTGCCGCCGGAAGCACCACGCCGGTAAACGGCATATCTGTTACAAAAGGCTGGTCGCCTACAATAGAGCTGACTGTACCGCAGGCGGCAATGATCATTTTCACGGCATACTGCCGCAGAAACGCCACGTCCTCTTTGGCATAGCGGAGCACCGTTTCCGGACTGCGGCTGCCGTAGGGAATGCGGGCGGTGTCGCCGAAATAGATAATATTTTCATGGGGCAGAATGGCGTTCAGTTCTTTCACTGCCGTCAGACCGCCCATACCGGAATCAAAAACGCCGATTGCATCATTTTTCATGGTGTCATCTCTGCTGCTCTTTGTCCGGAGCAGCATCTCCTTTCCTTAACGACTGCTAACTATATTCAGATTATCGTTCAGGTTCTTGCGGCGTTTTCCATTGCCTGCTCAATGAGTTTATCTACCAGATATTCCTGCTTCATGCCCAGATGTTCCATCAGCTTCGGATACATGCTGATGCTGGTGAAGCCCGGCAGCGTGTTGATCTCATTCAGAATGATGCTGCCGTCCTTAGAGAGGAAGAAGTCCACACGGGACAGCCCCTTACAGCCCAGTGCCTGATATGCCCGCAGAGCAGTTTCCCGAATCCGGTCAGATTCCTGATCGGTGATCCGTGCCGGAATGTACAGCTTGGAGGAACCGTTGACATACTTGTCGTCGTAGTCGTAGAATTCCGCAGCCGGCTCGATCTCGCCCACATAAGAAGCAATGGGAGCATCGTAGCCGAACACAGCCACTTCCAGCTCTCTGCCGTCGATGAATTCTTCGATGATGACTTTTTCATCATGGGTAAATGCGATCTGCACCGCATCTTTCAGGGATTCCAGATCGGTCGCCTTGCTGACACCTACAGAGGAGCCTGCATTTGCCGGCTTGACGAACAGCGGGAAGCCCAGTGTTTCCGCAATGGCAACGCACTTTTCGTTCAGCTTGTTCAGGTCACGCTGATGTACGCTTGCCCACTTGGCAGTCTGAATGCCATTGTAGTCCAGCACCGTATGGGTCATACCCTTATCCATGCACACAGCACTGCTCAGAACGCCGCAGCCCACATAGGGGATTCTTGCCATTTCCATGATGCCCTGTAATCTGCCGTCCTCGCCGTTTCTGCCGTGCAGCACCGGAAAGACCACGTCTACCTTTTTTATATAAGTTTCCCCGTTTTCAATGGTGACGATGCCGCCATGCAGCGGGTCCGGAGAGAGAATCGCCGCGGTGCAGTCCGGATTCTGTTCCCATGCACCAGTGGAGATTTCCGAAATGTCACCGGGGAAATAGAGCCAGCGGCCTTTCTTGGTGATACCAATGCACAGTACCTCATACTTTTCTTTCGGAATGCTGCGAATGACGTTCTCCGCGGAAACCAGCGAAACATCATGCTCACTGGATACGCCGCCGAACAAAACGGCTACTCTGATTTTTGCCATGTGTCTATACTCCTTTATGATTTGTGAGAGCCTGCTTCGCAAAAGCAAAGCGGATCCAAATCCTGTCGCTGCAAGAACCGGTGTCATGCCGGATACTATTATATATCCGGATACAGCGGATTTTAGAACTGATCTGCCGCCAAATTCTGTATACAAAACCAGCAAAACAGACAGCAGCGAAGATTTCTCATTCTCTATTTTATCATAATCTACAAAAATCTGCAAGGGGTTTTCAAAAAAAAGCTGTCCCGAATCCGTTTTTTTCTCAAAAAAGGAAATTTTTTTGCGAAAAGCCTTGACAGAAAACCGGAAATGTGCTATACTGGAATCACCTCATTGCATGAGGCTTATTTTTTGCACAAATTCCGGACTTGCTGTCCGGTTTGCTGCGAAAACCCTCATGCGGATTCTGAGGGAGGCAAAAGAACCGGAAGACTGCTGATGGCAGCAGGAGAGCCGGCTTCCGCATATCGGAAGAAGTAAACGAGCAGGAGGTGCCGATCATGAGAGTGAAAGTAACACTGGCTTGCACAGAATGCAAGCGTCGCAACTATGTTACCAAGAAGAACAAGCGGAACAATCCGGACCGGATTGAAATGAACAAACACTGCAAGTTCTGCCGGAAGCATACGCTGCACAGAGAGACAAAGTAATGGGGGTCCGAGGCAATGGCTGATAAGGAAAAAAACGCCGGGCAGGAAGCTGCTGTAAAGAAGGCGAACAAAGCAGCATCCGCAGACTCCAAAAAATCCGGCAAAAACAAAAAAGGCGATAAGGAAAAGAAGGGCTTCTTCTCCCGCATTGCCGGCTGGTTCAACGACCTGAAAAAGGAATTCAAAAAGGTCGTTTGGCCGGATCGCAAGAAGGTTTTCAACAACACGCTGGTCGTAGTCGTTGTTGTTGTCATCGGTTCTGTGCTGGTAGGCTTGATCGATTCCGGTCTGCTGAAGCTGATGCAGTTCCTGATGGGACTTTCTAACTAATTTCGTGACCAGAACAAGGAGGATTTCGTATGTCAGAGGCAGCTAAATGGTACATCATTCACACTTATTCCGGCTATGAGAACAAGGTCAAGCAGGACATTGAAAAGGTGGTTGAAAACCGGAAGCTTCATGACCTTATCCTAGAAGTTCAGGTCCCCACCGAAACGGTGACAGAAATCACAGACGGAAAAACAAAAGAACTGGAACGCAAGCTGTTTCCGGGCTATGTCTTTCTGAAAATGGTTTACACAGATGATACATGGCATGTGGTAAAAAATATCCGCGGTGCCACCGGTTTTGTCGGTCCCGGCTCTGAACCCACTCCCCTCTCCGAGGAAGAAGTGGCAAAGATGGGCGTTGACATCGGCGGCAACATCGAAGTGAACTACGCTGTCGGTGATACCGTAACGATCTCCGGAACCGCTATGGACGGCTTCTCCGGCGTGGTACAGGCCATTCATCTGGAAGACGGTACAGTTGATGTGCTGATCTCAATGTTCGGTCGTGAAACTGCCGCAACATTGCAGCTCAATCAGGTGATCCGTCAGGACGATTAATTGCAAACATGCAAAAACAATTCGGAACCGCCCGCGGTTCCGGTGGGAGAGATGTGACAGCATCTCGCCATTAACCACAATATGGAGGTGTGCAGTATGGCACAGAAGGTAACAGGTTTTATTAAGCTTCAGATTCCCGCAGGTAAAGCAACACCTGCTCCTCCGGTTGGCCCGGCACTGGGTCAGCACGGTGTAAATATTATGGCGTTCACAAAGGAATTCAACGAACGTACAAAGAATGACATCGGTATGATTATTCCGGTTGTCATCACTGTATACGCAGACCGTTCGTTTACCTTTATCACCAAGACTCCGCCGGCTGCTGTTCTGATCAAGAAGGCTTGCGGAATCGACACTGCTTCCGGTGAGCCGAACAAGAACAAGGTCGCAAACATCACCAAGGAACAGGTACAGAAGATCGCAGAACAGAAGATGCCGGACCTGAACGCTGGTTCTCTGGAAGCTGCTATGAGCATGATCGCTGGTACTGCCCGTTCGATGGGTATCGTTGTCGTTGACTAACGGGAGCCGAACGTCGGTGGGAGGAAATTTCCGCTAACCGGATCTGCGAGAAAGCAATCCGGTACTACCACTACACTAGGAGGATTAAAATATCATGAAACACGGAAAAAAATATAATGACAGCCGCAAGGCTGTAGATAGTGCAAAGCAGTACGCTTCTGAAGAAGCACTGTCTTTGGTTTGCACAAATGCAAAGGCTAAGTTCGATGAAACCATCGAAGCTCACATTCGTCTGGGCGTTGACTCCCGTCACGCAGACCAGCAGGTTCGTGGTGCAGTTGTACTGCCGAACGGCACTGGTAAGAAGGTTCGCGTTTGCGTATTCTGCAAGGAAAACAAGTACGAAGCAGCACAGGCTGCCGGTGCAGACTATGTCGGCGGTCAGGATCTGGTAGACAAGATCACCAAGGAAAACTGGATGGACTTTGACGTAGTTATCGCTTCTCCGGACATGATGGGTCTGGTTGGTCGTCTGGGTAAGGTTCTCGGTCCCCGCGGCTTGATGCCGAACCCGAAGGCTGGTACCGTAACACCCGACGTTGCTAAGGCAGTTACCGAAGCAAAGGCTGGTAAGATCGAGTATCGTCTGGACAAGACCAACATCATTCACTGCCCGATCGGCAAGGCTTCTTTCGGTGCAGATAAGCTGACTCAGAACTTCGAAACTCTGATGGAAGCAATCGTCAAGGCAAAGCCGGCTGCAGCAAAGGGTACTTACCTGAAGTCCTGCGTCGTTACTTCTACCATGGGCGTTGGCGTAAGAGTTGCTACCAGCAAATATGGTGTCTGAGTGCTCTCTTTGAGAATCTCAAAGTTTTTTGCAATTTCTTCCCTGCTGTCGTTTCCGGCGGCAGGGATTTTTGCGTTTCATCTGCATCTCGAAAAAAATTTTGATTTTTTTGCAAAAAAGGCTTGACAAGCACTGAAAGATGTGCTATACTATAATAGTTGTAAAACAACAATATCGTATTCTAAAGACAGTTGGTGGCGTAAGCCGTAAGTCCAACCGAGGAATGTGCAATGACCTGTAAAATACAGTGCACGGTTCCCTGTCGAATCGTGCTTTTTTATTGCGATTTCTGATACGATACATGATCTATCGGAGGTGAAATCTCATGGCAAGTGAAAAGATTTTGGAAAGCAAGAAGGCTAAGGTTGCTGCTCTGACAGAAATGCTGCAGGACAGTGTATCTTTCGTTCTGGTAGACTACAAGGGCATCAGCGTAGAAGATGATACCAAGCTGCGTAAGGAACTGCGTGAAGCTGGCGTACACTATGTAGTTGAAAAGAACTCCATGCTGCGTTTTGCATTCAAGAACATGGGCATCGATGCATTTGACGAAGTTCTGCACGGTACAACTGCTGTTGCACTGTCCAAGGACGATCAGACTGCTCCGGCTCGCGTACTGGGCAAGTTCGCTGCAGATCACGAAGACTTCTTCAATCTGAAGGCTGGTTACGTAGAAGGCGTTGCTTATGACGCTTCCGGCGTAGAAAAGCTGTCCAAGATTCCGTCGAAGGAAGTTCTGCTGGCACAGCTGGTTGGTTCCCTGCAGGGTCCGATCCAGAAGCTGGCTGCTACACTGCAGGCAGTTGTGGACAGCAAGTCCGAAGATACTGCTGCATAAGTATCGCAGAGATTTTGGCTCTGCAAAATGTTTTATTTAATTGTTAAAGGAGATTATTATCATGGCATCTGAAAAGGTTTTGAAGTTCGTTGAAGATATCAAGGAACTGTCTGTTCTGGAACTGGCTGAACTGGTTGACGCAATTCAGGAAGAATTCGGTGTAACTGCTGCTGTTGCAGCTGCTCCGGCTGCTGGCGGTGCTGCTGGTGCAGCTGAAGCTGAAAAGACTGAATTCGACGTTGTTATGACTTCCTTCGGCGACGCTAAGATGGCTGTCATCAAGGCTGCTAAGGAAGTTCTGGGTCTGGGTCTGAAGGAAGCTAAGACTCTGGTAGAGTCTGCTCCGGCTACTCTGAAGGAAGCTTGCCCGAAGGCTGACGCTGAAGCTCTGAAGGCTAAGCTGGAAGAAGCTGGTGCAACCATCGAATTGAAGTAAGTTTTTTCCGACATTTCTTCGTTTCATAAAAGGCGGGGACATCTCCATGTGAGGTGTCCCCGCTTTTTTGTTGCTTTCAAAGCGTAAAGTGCAGCACTACCATGAGGATCACCCCCGGCACGCCCAGCACCCCTGCCTGTACCAGATGCAGCAGATTCAATGCGGGAGAAAATCCGAAGAATCCCCCGCCGTAATGCACCAGCAGCAATGCCAGAAAGCCGCTTCCGACTCCTGCCAGCATTGACAAAATCTTTCGCTTTCGCCGGAGATAATAGCATAGCATGCAAATTCCCAACACAGCCCAGATTCCCCAGAATACCACTTCTTCCATCTTTCTTCTCCTTTTATGTGAGCAAATACGCCAGAGCCATTAGCAATTTCTTGTCGCAGCCGTCCCAGCCGCCGTCTTTGTACAGCATGACCATCATGGCGAGAATCAGCATGGTGTCACCGTCCAGTCCGGACAAGAGCCCCGTGGGGCGAAGCTGTGCCAGATTTCCCAGCAGCGGCATACCAGTCTGCGGCGGCGGTGTTTTTTTCTGCGGCGGCTCCTCCGGCGGATAGTCCGCATAGGGAGAGGGTTCCTGCTGTTTGCCGAAATACACTCGCTTCTGCATTTCCCTGGCACGCCGTGCCGCCTCCCGCCGCATTGCGTTCTGCTCCTGTTGAGAAAATTGTGCCATGTGATTCCCTCCTCTCCTGCCAAAACCTGTTTCCTTTTAAGGCAATACCGCACAAAGATTGTGCGACAGATGCGTCGTCAAATTTTTCG
>ERZ791826.282-NODE-282-length-54877-cov-6.130568_pt1 | contig 54877 bp, 49 predicted proteins | sample MGYA00510297_ERZ791826 | MGnify/ENA primary metagenome ERZ791826 (study PRJEB30046, sample SAMN00792004) | human gut metagenome | study: EMG produced TPA metagenomics assembly of the A metagenome-wide association study of gut microbiota in type 2... | reverse complement strand
CCTATTCCTCATACCCTTTTTATTCAATTGTCCAAGATGTATTGTAGTCCTACACTTTTTGCGGCTGCCGGTGCAGAAAGCTCTTGAAAACGGGCGCGCTGTAGGGTATACTATGGGGGCGGTCGCTCAAGCCGACAATATATAACCGGGTGTAGCGCAGTTGGTATCGCGCCTGCTTTGGGAGTGCCGTGGCGGTATCCGGGATAGGGTGAGGCGAAACGCCGCAAAGCCTTGCGACACGGGCGATAGCGGGTTTTTCTCCGGTTGCCGAAAACGGCACAAAAGCGGCTTTGACCACATAAATGACCACAGACAGAAAAAACTTTATTTTTTCCGCTCGCCGTGGTATCATGGCAGAAATTGAATATCCGGGTATAGCGAAGTTGGTATCGCGCCTGGTTTGGGACCAGGAGACCGTGCGTTCGAGCCGCACTACTCGGACCAAAATTTGCGGTTTTGACCGCACAAACGCCGCAAAGCAGAATGCTTTGCGGCGTTTTCATCATCTTATGGACGTTTTGGAGGGAATAATATGTTTACTAAAGCTTTTAATGCAATTTTCATGACACGGCCATTTTGGAATGAAGTGAATGTGCCCCAACGTCTTGTTTTAAAAATTTACAAGGAATATTTGGGAACTAAGAACATGATCATTACTTCGCGAGCAGAATCGATAAAATATATTTCGCCTATTGTTAATCGCTTGCAAAGAGAAATATTAGATTGGATTAAGTCAACGAACACAAATCAGGTTATTAAAGATTTATACCAAATTTTTGACAAGTGCTTCAGGCTCTACATCACTGAAAAGGAGGCCCGAAAGCAACTTGTTGACTTAAATATTTCTGATGATGATATTCTTGATGCTTTCAACTGTAATCGGAATATGGCCGTAAATGTGCTTAATGCTGTAAACCTTTGGTTGGAAAATGCCGTGCTTTATCAAAATGAGGCCGACCCTGCTCAAATAAGCGAAGATTCTACCGCCGATAGCGAGTTGTTTGTCAAACTATATTTGTATGGGTTAACTTCAAAAGCGCTGTCACTTTTATCATTAAGTAGAAAATTCAAAGAAAAAGAGTTATTTTATGGAATCAATTTATCGTTCGAATCTAACGAACCTATTGATGTAATACGTTACCACCCGGTCATATATTATAATCCTGCCCTCACCGGTAACCAGGATGCATTTAACCTTACAGTTGACGATTATAAACAAGTTGATCGCTCAGTGTTTGGTATAGGCTTTCAAAAGGAGCATGGCCTCAGTTTTCTGCTTTCCATCCGTCTAATATCTACTTTCCAAAAATATCTTTTAGAGGATGGAAAATATGCGCATGTGGTTATAAGCAAGTCCCACTTTCTTGAACTAATAACGCAGTATAGCTCAGGAGAAATTGATGCTCAAAGATTCTTTGATGCATTTACACTAACTAAATCCAATGTCGCTTCCCATTTAAGAAAAAGCGATGATTTAATTTGGATAATGGGAACGAATAAATACCGACATGAAATTCGCCCATTCATTTGTCTTGAAAATGATAATGTTGCGATTTCGTATATGGCACTGGATCAATCAAAGAATATCTGGTGTTCATATTTTGCAAACGGCGGAATGATTTATACGACGGAAAAAGACTGGCTGACAGCATCAATTGAAGAAAGAAATTCTGAGCTATCCCAACTTCTTGTAAAAATGCTTCGAGATACACTGAGAAGCCAATACCATGCTGACTTTGATCAAATAGATGTAAAATACGACGCTATATTCGGGCATCAAAATATAGATTACGGTGATTATGACATAGTTTTCTATACCAAGGATACTAACGAACTTTTTTTAATAGAAGCTAAGTTTTTTTCCGATTCCCTCAACAATAGCGGTGCAATCAATGATTATCAAAAGCTTTTTGAGAAGAACGGGTATTATGACCACTGTAGGAACAGATGCAATCTGGTAATCCGCGAGAAACAGTCGATGAAGGACTTTGTCAGTGCCACTGGGAACATAAATGCTCATTTTTTGTTTGTTTCTTCTAAACCATTAGAAATCGAATTTACTGACAAAGATGGAATTGTATCATTTCCGTGTTTTTCAATATTCGAAAACTATCTTCAAGGAAATCTCATCTCAGAGGATGGTACATCGGTAATTAGATCTACAATTCAATTATAGCTATTTGACCGTTTGGGATTGTTCTGTTTCGTATCTTTGCTAAGAGCATCCATATGAGAGTCCCGGGTGTTCAAAATTGTCTGCGACTTCAGGGACTCTTATTCTTTGTTTTTTGCGACGCATAATTTGACGGATAGTTACAGGATTTCGACGTCATGACGGTATATTGAAATTTTCGCTCAATGGTATTATAATTAATAAACGGTAGGCCTTTGTGCCACCAAAGCCAAGGCTGCCGTGTGGATATTAAGCCACACGGTATTTTTAATATGGTTATGTGTTTATGGGGCGGTGACATATGAGCTTTAGTGATTTGATGCCTTACCCGGCACCTCAGAAAATTACAATCAAAGATGTTGAAGGCGACATACGCGTCCCTTATGAACGAGTCAAAGCGTATGATGACAAAGAATTTGAACTGTTTATTCGAGAGTGGGCAACTTCACTTTCGGGGAAATACCAAATCAGAGGTTTTGGTGGAGCTGGCGATAAAGGCCGTGATGTTGTAGCACAAGATGTACAAGGAAAATACTACTATTTTCAGTGCAAGCACTATGATCATCCACTTTGGCCCTCAGACATGTTACCTGAACTTGGAAAGCTGGTGTACTACACATTTACAGGAGAAATCCCACTGCCAACCGAATATTACATTCTTGCCCCCTATGATATCGGAGCAAGCCTTAACGACTTAATTGTGGCGCCAAAGAAGCTCAAGGAAACATTGCTGTCCGGATGGGATAAAAACTGCAAAAATAAAATTATGAAAGTTCCCATTCCTATAACCTCAGATTTGCAGGCTTATATAAATTCTTTTGATTTCAGCATTATACGAACCAAATCGATGTTGGATGTCATTGAGGAGCATAGAACAACAGCTTTCTATGCTTTCCGTTTCGGTGGTGGTCTTACAATCAAGCGAGATCGTCACATTCAAGTTCCTGTTATTGCTGAAAAGTATGAGACGATGTATATCCAAAAACTCTTACAGGCAATATCGGAAAAAGAAGGCTGCGTAGTATCGTCTCTTGATGAGTTGTACAAACGCTTTCCTACATACACAACTGCAGTTCGAGTACATCGTGAACGTTTTTATTCAGCAGAAAACTTGAAACTTTTTGCTTCAAAGTATCTTCTGAGCGATGATTATTTCAAAGAACTCAGCGACGATATTTATTACGGAATATTTGATTACTTGGAAATGGCATATGATAATGGTTATGAGCGTCTTAGTTCAGTAATGACCGAAGTTGCAAAAATTGATTTAGGCCATAATCTTCTTGCAAAATATGATTTGGTTCATCCGCAGGATCGCCAAGGAATTTGCCATCAAATTGCAAATGAGAGAGATGACTTTGTATGGACAAAATGAATTTAAGTACATTATCAAATATGCTCTTTGACGAACTACTCATTGGCGCTGCATTGTACACCGCTTCTTCAGAGTTAACAGTCTCAGCATTAAAAGACACCCCTATCTGCGGCATGTTTCCCGAGGAGTATATCATTCAAATTATTAATGATTTGGTTTCATACGGCCTCGTAGTACCACGCTTTAATGGTACTGCAAATTTTAGTTTTTCCATAACGGACTTTGGAACATATTATTTCAAAAAGCTTTCCGAAGAAAATGTCGACTTTAACACTATCATCACGCAGATTGGAGGTGAATTGAGATGAAAAGAATGCTACTCCGCAGGTTGGTTTTATCCGGAGTTGGAAGACCAGATGCTGTTTTGGAATTCAAAGAAGGGCTCAATGTAGTATCCGGCGATTCAGACACCGGAAAAACATATGCATTTCAATGCTTAAACTACATATTAGGTGCCACAAAAGCTCCTAAAGAAATAGCAGAAGCCCACGGATACAGCTTAATTACTTTAGAATTTACGATTGATAACGGTCTTTACAGACTGGAACGGAAAATTGGCGCTAACAAAGTTGAAGTGATTAGTCCCGATGGCAACCTTGTTCTTAACTGCAAGCATGATTCTGTAAAAGAAAATAATCTATCCAGATATTTGCTTTGGTTGTTACTTGGACACGGAGAAAACATCATCCTCAAAAGGAATAGTTTAAATCAAAAGAGAACGCTCTCATTTAGAGATATTGTACATTTATGCACTGTTGCCGAAACAGATATCATTGCTGAAACATCTACTTTTCAATCCATTCAAAATACGGAGAAAACTGCTAAAAAATCTGTGCTGAAGTATATCGTCACCGGTGTTGACGATAGCGCAGACATCGAAGCAGATGATGCTGATACTGAAAATATCCGGCGCGATGGTGTCGTCCAATTTTTGATGAAGAAAAAGGCTCAGTTAAAAGCACAAATTGAACACATCGAGCAGGATAAAAGCTATCAATTGTATTTAAGAAACAGTACTCTTCCCGAAATGATCGATAGAATAAAAGCCTTGCGCAAGTCAATTTCTGATTATCAACTTGAAATCACATCAAATTCTAAAGCGATTAGAGCAAAAAAGCAAAGTTGCTTTGAAGATGACGCAAGAATATCAGAATTCCAGAAACTGCGTCAGCATTATGTTGCAGAGTTAAGGAAAAACGGCATGATATCCTCGCATGCAGATTTTCTAACACAACTTCCGCACTTAGCATGTCCGATATGTAACCAAAGCTTCACTCCAAGCATTATTACCCCTGAAAACGAAGAAGAATTATTTCTTTACTTTGCCAAAAAAAGCAAGGATTTACAAAAGAAAATTGATGACTTAGATATCGCTATAAGCGATGTATCTGCTCGACTTGATGCAATCACTGCGGAGGTTTTGCGCTTGGAAGAGCGAAATGCGCAATTGCTTGAAATCAGCAACAAAGAACAAAGTCTCTTAGCGCAGATGAGCAAAAATATTGCTATAATCCGGCACTTCGATTCGATAAGAAAATCTATAGAGATTTACCGTCAAGAGTTAGTTTCTGTCGAAGGCGATATAGTCGCATATAGCGAAAAAGTCAAAAGGATTGCCCCAAGAGCCGGTGTACAAAACTCGACTCAGTATGATGCGTATTGCAGTTCAATTGAATCTGTTTTGAAATCCTGGGGATTTCCTGGAGAAATTAATCTTTCTTTTGACAACGATACTCTGGATTTGTATATAAACGAAAAATCCAGATCTGACTGGGGTAAAGGCTATCGTGCTTTCATAATGTCTGCTATGGTAGTTGGATTAATGCGTTATTGTTGCGAAAACGACCGTCCTCATCCCGGATTTGTAATCATTGATTCTCCGCTGGTTTCTCTAAAGGAACGAAAAAAAGTATCTGATGAATGGATTAATGATTATATGGAGAAAAGCATGATTGAAGATATTCATAGTCAGGATTCTTCTCGACAAGTGATCATTTTCGAGAACAAAGATTTGAAATATGACCTTGATTATAATTATGTTGAATTTAGTCACGAAGGAGATGGGCGAAGGGGCTTCATTCCTTGACGCCCAGTAACAAGCGATTTAAGAGAACTGACTTGGCAACAGCCACCGACAAAGGTACCGATTACTCGGTACCCTTGTTGGTGTTTCTTTTTACTTGCTCTTTTGCTTAGACTTCTTCGTTTTCTTGCTCCTCCAGCGGACTTCCATCGCCCTCACCTAAATCCATCAGCCGCTGCGCTTCCGCAATCTCTGCCTTCATCTCCACGATCAGTACCTTCAGCTTCTCCTCGCACTCCTCGCGGGTGTGGGCGTAGACATTGCGGGCGTGCTTTTTACCATCAGGCCATTTGGGGGAATAGCGCCCTTCGAAGAGGTGGTCGTTGATCTGGCTGACACAGCCGGTGCCGGATCTGCGCTTGCGGCCCACATAGGGCTTGAAGTTGGTCATTTTCGGCTTGTCCGCCGTGGCCGGGACGGTTTCCCGCCCCGGCTCTGAAGCGTCCTCCTGCGGCGCTGCTTTGCCGATGCCGCGGTCGATGTTGGCGGCGGCTGTGCGCTGCATATCATCGGTGATGTGGGTGTAGATGTCCAGCGTGGTGGCCGCCGACACATGCCCCAGCATGGCGGAGAGTGTTTTCACATCCATGCCGTTTTCCAGTGCCAGCGTTGCGAAGGTGTGGCGCAGATCATGAAATCTAACATGCTTGCACCCGGCGTGTTCCAAGATGAGTTGCAGTCTGCGGCGCACCACGCCAGGTGTAATGGGACAGTCCTCCTTGACAGGCGACGGGAACATCCAGCGGGAATCCACCGTTTTTTTGTATTCCCACAGCACCTCCACCACAGCAGGCGGCAGGACGATCTTGCGGACAGAGTTCTTTGTTTTTGGTGTGCTGATCTGAAGCTGGCCCCGCACATCGTAGACCTGCTTGTTCACATTCAGCACGCCGGTTTTGAAGTTCAGGTCGTCCCATTGCAGCGCCATCAGCTCGCCCCGGCGCAGACCTGTTGCCAAGTCCAGAAGGAAGACCTCATAGTAGCCCTCGAACTTCGCCTGAATGAGGAACCGCTGCAGTTCCTCCCGCGTCAGCACCTGCATCTCCCGCGCCTTCTTGGGCGGCAGCTTGCAGCCGATGGCCGGGTTCACACGGATCAGCCCATCCTGCACCGCCTTTTCCAGCGCTGATCGGCAGGTGGCGTGACACATACGCACCATTCGGTCGGACAGCCCTTCGCCGTACTTGTCGGCAAAGCGCTTCCGGCCGCTTTTCTTGAGCCGACCGTAGAACTGCTGCAGGTCGTTCTGTGTCAACTTATTCAGCGGGATGTCCCCAATTTCCGGAATGATATGCAGACGGATGCGGCTCTCGTAGGTCTCCTGCGTGGTGGGGCGAATCTTGGGCTTGGAGTGATTCTCGTACCAGTATGTCAACCAGTCCCCGAAGGGCATCTCAGACCGCACTTTTTCGGGCTTCAGCCCACCGCAATCCTCCTTGAGCTTTTGGAGTTTTTCGAGGCACTCCTTCTTGGCTTTAGCAAGGACATTTTTCGTCTTGGGATAGCCGTTATCATCGTAGCCGATGACGATGCGCCCCTCCCACCGACCGTCTTTGCGCTGCCTTACTGTTCCGTCTCCGGCTTTCCGTTTTCTTGCCACGGTTTCAACTCCTTTCCGAAGATATCTTCCATGAAGCCGCCCACGATGCCGCAGGCTGTCTTCTGCATATCGGTTGTGACATGGGTGTAGGTGTCCAGCGTGAAGGAGGCGTTGGTGTGGCCCAGGATACCGGACAGGGTTTTGGCGTCCACACCGCTGGTGAGGGCGTGGGTTGCGAAGGTGTGACGCAGATCATGAAAGCGGATGCTGGGGAGTCCCGCCCGCTGGAGCAGCGTCTTCATGCGGCGATAAGCCGCGTTGGGGTCGACGGGATCTTCCGGCTTCACCGGATCAGGGAATATCCATTGGCTGATGGCATCCACTTTTCGCCGCCGCAGGATTTCGGTCACGCTGTGCGGCAGAATGATGGTACGCATGCCCTGATTGGTCTTCGTCTCGCCGACGGTGTACTCGCCCTTCCGCTGGCTGTGGAGGGTTCGGCACACCTTCAGCGTCCCGGCGTCTCCATCGAAGTCGCTCCACTGCAGACCGCAGATCTCGCCGCGGCGCAGGCCGGTCATCAGTTCCGTCTGGAAGAAGTCTCGCCACACCTCGTCCTGCTCCACCACTGTAAGGAAGTCGTCCAACTCCGCACGGGTGAGAATGCGCTTGGGCTTGTAGTTGGGCTTGGGCGCCGTTGTCCCCTCGGTGGGGTTCCTGGGAATGACATGGGCCTGCACCGCGTCCTTCAGCGCGGCGTGAAGCGTGGAGTGGATGTGGCGCACCATGGAGTCGGAGAGCTGATGCCCCATCTCGGGATGTTCGTGGATGCGCCCCTCCGTTTTTAGGCGGCGGTACATCCGCTGGATGTCCTGCTGGGAGAGGAGGGAGATCTGCTTGTCGCCCAGCTGCGGCTTGATGTAGTATTCGATGTAGCGGCGGTAGCCCTCGAGGGTACCGGGCCGCACCGTACCCGCCTTGTACTCCGTGAGCCAGCGGTCCAGCCACTGGCCCAGCGTCATGCGGCTGTCCTCGGTCAGCTCCACATCGCGGTAGCACTCGATGTTCTGGTGCAGCTTGTCCAGCAGGGCCTTTTGCGTCTTGGCGTAGACATGGCGGAACAGCGGTTCGCCGTTTTCCCGGTGGCCGATGACGATGCGACCCTCCCAGCGTCCGTCGTCACGCCTTCGCACCATGCCGTCGCCGGCCGGTCTTCGTTTTGCCATGTATTTCACTTCCTTTGGATTCGTTTTCTTTTTGTAACACAAACAACTACCACACTTTTGCGGAAAAAGCTATCAGAACTTTGGAATTGTTCGTCATTACATCCGCATAGAAAACCCGTGGTACTGCTCGTATTGTTCCTCTTCATTATCTACAGCGTATTCCACCGTGCGGTCGATCTTGCCGCCGCGTTCCAGAATACGCCGGATCTCCTGCTTGCTGTGATGCAGCGTTTCCAGATGGAAGCGGTCATTGTCGCCGGTGTTCATCGCATCCAGAATGGAGATCAAACCGCAGACGGCATCGTCCACCGTAGGCAGGAGTTCACCGTACTCGGTGGCATCGATGCGGCTTTCCAGATACTCACAGCCGCCCATATCGAAGTAGGCTTCCATGCTGCTGCGCAGAAGCGTCTGGTCGAAGAGCTTATTGTCTCTGCATCGGACATTCTCCGGTGTGGTGTAGGTGATGTATTTTTGATTCGGCTCCCATCGCACCTTGTAGCCGTACTCCGCCATGAATGCGATGAACTTCTCACGGGTAGCACAGTTCTCCATAGCTTCCTTAATGGTACGGCACAGCCGTTTCTTCCAAGCAGGAATACGGAACGGATCTGCCTTGCTCTCGGTGAAGGACAAGCCATACTCCCGGCAGAGCTGGTTGCTGTATTCCTTGGCCTGCTGCATCTCCCGGGCGCTCTGGTGAAACTTCTGGCCGTTTTCAAAGTTTACCGAGTTCATGATGATGTGATTGTGGATGTGCGCCGTATTCATATGCGTAACCACCACGCACTGGTAGCCCTTGAAGTATTTCGCAAACTTCAACCCGATCTCATGCGCTGTATCAAAATCCAGCGGATCGTCCGGGGCGAAGGCTTGGACGATGTGATAATAGCTACGGCCATCTGTTTTGCGGAACTGTTTCTTTACCGCTTCGAATTCATCCTGAGCTGTTTGAGCCATGCAGTTGACACCAGATATGAGACGCTCCACCGTTTTCTCACGGTTTGTAACATAGTCCAGGATACCGCTCAGACTGCGTGAGACAGCAATGAATTTAATGTTTGCCATGCGTTCCGGTACACCTCCGTAAAGGGTTCATAGTTCACCTGCGTGATACGCCCCTGCCGAGCCATGACCGTGAGCTGGTTCAGGTTATTTCCCTGATAGCGCAGCTCCCGCAGAAGCTCATCCATACCTTCAATGACCGTGACCTCACGATCCATAGCCGCCCGGCGCACAAACTCGCTCTCGGTCATATGAGCTGCATCCGCCTTGCGGCGGATGCAGTCCTTTTCCCACCCGGCAACGCGGGCGCGGATAAATTGATTCTTAGCCATGGTGCTCGTTACCTCTGCTTGCCAGCATAGTCATCGTCTCGATCTGCTTAGCCAGAGTCTCGTCCCGCGCATGCACATAATAGAACTCCAGCATCTTTTCGACTGCAAAGCACTGCTGCCACTCCGCACATCCAGGCAGTACGGCTTTGCCCTTGCCGGTGAAAAAGTGATCCAACTCTTCACAGGAGACATCCGTGCCGAGTTGATAGAACATGGCTTCCCGTACATCGCTGAGCATCTCTTCCTTATCGTACTTGTCCATCATAATTTCATAGGGATTATAGGTGTTCTTCGTCATAATCTTTATCTCCTTTAAATTCATTTTTCTTTGTGTTGATAGGGGTGCGGGCTTAGCCCGCCTGCCGAAGGGGTCGGAACGGGGCAATCGCCCCATTCCGTACCACGAAGGCGAAACTTGTCATTCTCGAAGCGAGAATTTTCGGCGCTGACGCGCACTTCAGCCGCTCTGCGGCGCTTTGCGGAAAAGGCAGTCATCCCGCTTGGTCAAGCATCCATGGTGCATCACCCCCTTCCGGGCGGAACACGCTGCGGTAGGTTCTGCTGTCCGGCACCATGCCCCGTTCCAGCATGATCGCACATTGCAGGGAGCGAAGGCACATTTCCTCATAGGCGCTCCGCATCTCATCGCGGCATCGGCGGGCGAGGGTCTTCTGCTCATCGGTCAAATCACCGCGATGTTCATCGCAGAGGAACAGGCGAAGTCCGTCTTCATCAATGGGGTCGGCATGATCCTTGTTCCACGCCCACCGGATGTAGCGTACTGTGTCGTGCGTGCGCTGGAGAACCATCATCGGGTCATGGTCTACAATAAAGTTTGCAATCTGCTGCATCATGCGCTTTCCTCCTTCTTTACGTTGCTCCGCTGCTCCAGCTCAGCCAGGCGCTTTTGCACCCGCGCCCGCTCCACACTCTCCTCCGCCTGCCGGAATTGCCGCTGGTAGTTCTGCTCCAACGCCTCCTGAATGGGGCGGATGTTGTAGATGAGACTGCCGTTGCGCACGCGGCCGTCCTTCGTGATGATGGTGCTGGGCTCGGTGCGGATGAGCCCCTTCTCCTCCAGACTGGTCACATACTTCCGCACGGTGTTTTCGCTCAGCCGCACCGCCCGACCGATGGTGCGGTAGCTTGGGTGGCACTGGTAGGTCCTGCGGTCCTCGCAGCGCAGAAGGTAATTGTAGACGGCGATCTCATGAGAGCTGAGTCCGAGATTGAAGACTTCGTTTGGGACAAGGTAGTAGTGCTTATTCGGATCCCGCTTAGGCCAGTGCTGGAACATCAGGTATCACCTCCTGTCTGTGCGTCTACCCACCGACGGAACTTTTCTTTGGGTACCACGATGCGGCTGCCTATCCGCAGCGCGGGGAAGCCCGTTTCGTGCATGAGCTCGTAGGCACTGGAGATGGACACGCCCAGCACCTGTGCCACCGTGTTCGCATTGAAGAACAGCGGCAGCTGGTCATAGTTGGTAAATGTGGATTCTTGCATTGGATTCCTCCTTTATAATTTTTTTGTTGAGAGCTGCAAGCAAAAAGCTCCCACCGAAAAAGTGGGAGCAGTATCCATATTGCAAATTTGGAACCTCATGATAGAATAGAAGCATCAGGAGGTGAGCCGATGCCGTTGGTAAAATACAGGATCTACGAGCTGTCCGCCAGAGCCGTGATTAGCTACGGAAGGCAGCAGGAGGGTGCATACACCTTCCGTCTCAGCGCCGCCGAGACAGAGAAATGCAAATCACTTTCCGCACCTCACGAGCAGGACGATAACGCACTGTTCTATCAGATCATGTGCGTGCTGCGCGGCGATGCCTTCACCGGAACGCCCAGTGGGCATCTGGTGACTGACCTCTCGGACATCATTTTCTATATGGACTTCTCCGGCATCTTCGACCGGAGCGGTGCCAGAAAGAAATACCGGGTCCGGCAGGAAAAAGCGAAGGCCCTGTTCCGTCCCGAGGGCGTGAGCCTTGATTTTGGCTCCGGCCCGCATCGCTATCTTGCCTTTGAGCGTTCGGGCAGCATGAGCCGGCAGGCGCGGCTGTCCTTCATTCGGGAAGATTTTTATGACGCCGTGCGCCGCCGCATCATGATGGATATGACCATCGGTGACTGCCAGCTCAGCAAGCTCTATGCCTACAACGGCCTGATGCTGTCCAGCGGCATCCGCATTGACGGCATCGGCATTGACCGGCCCCACCGGGTGGTGGTCATCGACAATCCTACGCGCACAGAGCGGAATGTCAGCGTCATCACCGTAGAGGACGACGGAACGCAGAGCAGTACCCGCAAATATCACCGGGTGGAGAAAAAAGAGGACATCGAAATCACCTGCTTCGACGGCGAGGGGCTGATCTCCAAGCAATATGCCCGCGTCGTGGACGAGAAGCTGTGCGGGAAGAAAGTCCACACCTCATTCCAGATCCGTATGCCCTATGTCAAGGGTATGCTGCACGAGGTGGACTTCAAAGACTTCCTGACCCTCTGCGGGACGGACACCATCACCGATCTGTGGGGCATGGAGCATTCCGTCCGGGATGTGGACATCATCCTCACCAAGAGCATGTTCAAGGGATACGGCTGGCTCACTGCCAGTGGCATGAACTGGGAGGACTACCGGACGGTGTTTCGCAAGTACCGCCATGCGCTGTACATCACCAATGTGAGCAAGGAGAAACCGGAACAGACCACCGAGCTGAACTATCAGTTTCTGACCACCGTTTCCATTCAGGGTGACGAGTTCCGCCCTGCCGATCTGCCGGACGGCTGGGACCACAGCCCGGAGACAGACGAGCGAAATTGGCTCACCAAGCAGACGGAACTGGCGTATTACAATTTCTGCGCCGATGAATCGTTTCGGCAGAATTACTTTCTGGAGAAGTTTGAGCGGGTCAGCTGGTGGGAACGACACCAGGGCAAGGACCAGATCCTTGCCGCCGTGCTGAAAAAGAATCCGAGCTTCATCAACGAACCGGTCTATGCCAAGCGACTGGAGGATGAAGCCGATAAAATCGTGGAGCAGTACGCCGTCGGCCGGTTGATCGTAGCGGGAGACAACCGTTATCTTTCCGGTGATCTTCTGGACTTTCTGGCATTTCTGCTCCCGACTGTTCCGCCGCGCAAACGCAGGCAACGGATGTTTTACAGCACCGTCATGACCGACCACTTCCCGGAGAGTTCCTTCTATGCACCCCAGGCGACCTATGCCCATGACGACGCCTGCACGCTGCTACGCAATCCGCACATTGCCCGCAACGAGGAGCTACAGCTTTCCTTCTACGACGCGAAGGAAGAGAGAAAGCAGATGCGGCATTACTATTTCGGGCACCTGACGGATGTGGTGATGGTGGATTCCAATATGCTGGCTGCGGAGCGGCTGGGCGGCGCTGACTACGACGGCGATATGATCAAGACTATATCTGATCCGATTCTGAATGCCTGCGTCCGCCGCAACTACAACCTCTACCGCTACGAGAAACACAAATCCCTCACCAACACAGAGAACATTCCTCTGCTGATGATCCCTACGGCCCAGCCCCAAATCCGCAGTGCCGACGACTGGGAGGCACGGTTTGAGACCGTTCGCAGCACCTTCTCCTCGCGCGTCGGTCAGATTTGCAATGCCGCGCTGGATCGCAGCATTATCGCCTACAACGAAAACTCCGACGCCGAGGAGCGGGAGCGCTGCCGGGAGGAGACGGAGACATTAGCCATTCTCACCGGGCTGGAGATCGACTCGGCCAAGAGCGGCATTCGCCCTGATCTGGATGAGTACCTGACCCATAAGGCCGTCAAGCGCAGCGACTTTCTCAAATATAAAACGCTGGTAGAAGAAATGGAGACCCGGCGTGCCTGGTATGAGCCAACCCATGCGGCCAAGGTAAAAACGTTTTTCAAAAAGGTGGATTGGAGCAAGGTGGACTCCAATGTAGAGCGTCTGCCGTATCTGGCACAGCAGCTGAAAAAGAACACGCCGCGTATCAAGGCAAAGCCCGCCAAGGACGAAGAATTGTTTTCCTTCGCTCGGCAGCCGGACTGGAAGGAACAGCTAAACTCCGATAAGCTGGCGGCAGTGGATGCGCTGCTGCGGGATTACGATGCCTGCCTCTCCCGCATCCGGGCCTGCCGCGTTCCGTTGAAGGAGAAAAAGCGGAAGAGCGATGTGGAGCGCATTCTATATGCCAGAGGGCAGGAGGACGCATACGATCCTGACGAGTTGTACGCCCTGTTCGGCAGTCTGCCGCCGGAAAAGGTGTCCGCTCTGCGGCAGGCCATGCAGAAGCAGGCATGGCACCTCATGAACGAGGATGCGCGGGAGCGTTTCCTGCGGGAATGGCTGCCGGAGTTTGACGATATATACGATTTGCTGACCGATTTCCGCTTCGGCGGCTACCGCATCCTGGGAGACATTGTCTGTGATATGGAGGACGAGAACACCGGCAGGGAGAAAAAGCAGCTGTTCCGCGAAAGCGACTCAAAAGCCTTCGCTGCCATGATGAGAGCCTTTGCGGACAAGTCCGCCTCTCGAAGCTACCGTGACGCCGTAACGGCCAAGTGCCGGGAACTGCTGACCGCTATCGTGAGACCGGCTTTGGCCGTGCGCTATGTGGTGGCCCTTGGCAGGCGTGACCTGCTGTGGGATCTGCTGCCGGAGTATATCGGGAAAAATGTTCTGGAGGTGCGGGATGATTAACGAATGGGAGGAATTCTGCGCATATACCGGGACGGTTTCCTATACCGCCAGCAAGAAGAGCGACACGACCTGGCTGGGCCGGTTCACCTTTGCCACGATCCTGGAGTTCGAGGGGATGGCGCGGATTTTGACCATCCTGGCCCGCGGGTATCTGTTCCACGGTAAAGACGGCGCGGTCATTTCGGAGGATCCGCACGATCGAATTGACTACGCCTGCCGTGCGCTCTGCGCCTGGTGCAGTGTACCGGAGGACGGAAAGCGTGTGCCGGACAAGGAATGGCAATTCCAAACGGACTTTTCGGAGCTGCACACGGAGTTCCCGGAGCTGGTGGATGCGGACGGGACCGGCTGGTTTCTCCGTCATGTCCTCCGCGTCGCGGACTTCATGCTGACGCACCCGGAAAAGGTACGCAGCACCTCGCTCAAGTATGCGGAGGTCATTCAGTCCAAGTTTGCCGCCGCATGGCGAAGCAAGGTAATGCAGTACCAGATCCCGATTTTTACGCCCCAAACCAAGGGCGCGTGGACGCTGCGCTTTGATGATGTCCTTGCCGATGCGTTGGAGCTGGGGCCGCTGCGCAGAGAGGGGCCGGAGCTGCCGCCTGAGCTGACCGAAAAAGTAACAACAGCGCTTCCGAAGGAAATTCCATCCGAGGTCGTCTGTACGCTGATCCGCTATTATCTCGCCAACCGGCAAGATGATTGCGAGTGGGTGGTCCTGCCGGTGGCAAGCTTTGACGCCTACTTCGGAGATACCAGCTTCAGCAAGAAGTATCTGCCCAAGATCCCGCCGGAAATCATGGAGCGGAGCAGCGCCTTCGGTATCAGCCGGTATCGGATCACAGAAGAATATCTGCCATAAGACACAGACAGCGGGACAAGCCTATATGGCCTGTCCCGCTGCTTTCTCTGCCCGGATTGAGAGTGTTTTCCTTGTTTATGGCGGCTCAACCATTGAGCCGCTGCCTATGTTCTACTCCTCGTCATCATCAGACCACGAGGAGATCATGTGAATATCGCCGGTGTCCATATCCATTGCCATGTGATCTCCCATGCGCATCACGAGATCCCCATCGGAGTCCATCGCCATGCTGTCAGAAATGCTCATGGCGAAGTCGCCGTCATCGTAGTCGAAAATGTACTTTGACATACCGTGCACCTCCAATTTTAATCATCGTATTCCGGATAGTCAGGCGCCCACTCGGGCATCCAATGCGCGTTGTTTCTGCGGTTTGCATTGTGAGTTCTCTGGTGCGCTCTGTGGTTCGGATTCATCTGATTGGCCCGATTGTCAGCGTCAGCTTGATATGCCTTGTTATTGGGATTATGCAGATTTGCCCAGTGATCCAGTTGTGCTTTGGTATGTGTTTTTCCTGATACCTTTCCCATAATCAGCCTCCTTTCTGAACCGAAAAAAGCCCACGCACTTTGCTTCGTGCGTGGACTGCGATCATCCGGAAGACCGCTTTGCACGCAACAAAACAAACCCGACGAAAGAACACTTTCTTCGGTTCGATTTTGTGGTGCAAAGCATCGAAACAACAGGGGGACAACGACAGTCAACCAGCAAACTGCTTTCTCAATTCCATAATGAGAATTTGATTGGAATCAATAGTTTCGAGGATTTACTCATTTGTCCGCTAAATTGTCTATATCTCTGCCGTTCAATATGATTCGTACTCTCATGCTACGAACGATCAAAGTTCAGGACAGTCCAACAATTTAGTGCTATCATGATAACATGAATGGGAAGCAAATACAATGGGAAACTGCAAATTTCACCCCACGTCCAATTTCGTGTCTATCAAGTCAATCCGCTGTGAAAGCCGTCCTGACTTTTAGGTCAGGACGGCTTTCACACTTTAGAAATCAGTTTCAACCCGCATACTTTTTGAAGTTCTCGGCTTGTTCCAGAACTTCCTTATAAACATCATCAATAGTAACAGGCGGATAATCAAACTCGTCCAACAGCAAAATGAGGTCAACTTGAAGATTTGCCTTAATATCATCGCGTGTAGACCAGTCGGTGTACTTAGCTTTGTCATCGACAATGATCTTAATTCTCTTAGACAGTTCAATCATCTTATCGTCCGGGTACTCAAACTCGTACTTTTTTGCTACTGCCTTGAGGATGTCATAAAAGGCCTTTTCTTCGTAGTCAATTCCCATGCCCTTGAAGGAGTCTTTTTCCTTTTTGAGTTCTTCGAGGAGCTTCGCAAGCTGCTCCGCCACATCGTCAAGGACTTCGTTAGCAAAAGCCTCATCACGACGGCGATTATTGTACTCATCAACAATGCGCTTGAGACGATCCGAGAACTCCATGCCCATGATGCGGTTGACCTTTTTATACTCATCAATCGCCTGAGAGAGAAGCCGCTGCAATACCTTGATTTTGGTGTTCGGTAGCTGGATTGCGTTGATCTTATCCAGATACTCGTCGCTGAAAATATCAACAGAGATATGCTTTCCCGTTTCAAACAGTTCTTCTATTCCGTCCGACTGAATTGCACCTTCAAGTAATTCGCGGACACGGGCATTCATTTGAGAAATGTCAGGGGCATCGCCTTTTGTGAGCTTAAAGAGGATCGAACGCACGGCACAGTAGAAGTGCAGATAGTCCTTCTCTTTGTCAGAGATCGCATCACTTGAGCTGCATAGATTGAATGCTTGCTTCATACGTTTGACCGCAGCCATAAAGCGCGTTTCCAAATCTTCTGTAAGCTGGACATACTCAACGGCTCGATTAAGGCAAGCAAGCTGCTCCTTCGGAGAACCGTTAAAGTAATCTGAGCTATTGAAATTATGGAACATCTGCGCCAAAACATCAAGCTGGTCTTTAACAATCGTGACGGATTGCTCAACGCCTTCAAATTCATCACTCTCAAAGTTGGTGTACTTCTTGAGGGCAAGATTCATATTTTTCTTTATACCGATATAGTCCACGATTAAGCCCTTGTCTTTCCCCGTATAGACACGGTTGACGCGGGAAATCGTTTGGATAAGAGTATGTTGCTGGATGGGCTTATCAATGTAGATTGTGTCAAGTGCCGGTACATCGAAGCCAGTAAGCCACATATCAACAACGATGGCGATCTTGAAGTTGGATTTCACATTCTTAAACTGACGGTCAAACTCCTTGCGATCATCCTTCGTCCCCAACATTTCATAAAGCTCAGGCTCATCATCTTTGTTTCGAGTCATAATGAGCTTGATCTTCTCGATGGGTTTGAGTTCCCTCTTCTCCTTTTCTGTCAGCTCAACTCCATCAGGACATACCTTTTTCTCTGCCCATTCTGGTCTTATGCCGACAACGATTTGATAGAAAGTATATGCTATTTTGCGGTTGGAGCAGACAAACATCGCTTTACCCGCAACGGTAGCTCCCTCGGAAACACGAGTCTCATAATGATTGATAAAGTCCTCTGCGACTGCGTGGAGTCGGTCGGGATCACCGATTATCGCGTCAATGTGAGCAACGGCTTTTTGACTTTCTTCGATTTGATGCTCGTTTGCACCTGCGACAGCGCAGCGGTCATAATAGTCTTCAATCTCTCGCACTTTCGCCTGGTCAAGCGTAACCCGTGCAGCACGTCCGTCATAGACAAGGTTGACGGTGATGCCGTCCTTGACCGCCTCGGTCATTGTGTAGGCATCGATAACCGGACCGAAGACTTCAATCGTGCCATCTACGGGCGTTCCGGTAAACCCGACATAGGTTGCATTGGGAAGCGAATCATGTAGATACTTGGCAAATCCATACATCCGTTCTACACCTTCTGCTGTGACCTTGACTTTCTGATCAAGGTTTATCTGGCTACGGTGCGCTTCATCAGATATGCAAATTACGTTGGTTCTATCCGTCAGAAGTTCCAAATCCTCCGTGAACTTCTGGATAGTGGTCATATACACGCCGCCGCTTGTTCTGCCTTGAAGTTCCTGACGCAGCTTTTCACGGGAATCAATACTCACAACCGTTTCATCGCCAATGTACTTTTTGGAAGCCACAAACTGTTTTGATAGCTGGTCATCCAAATCGGTTCGGTCGGTAATAATCAAGATTGTAGGGCTATGGAAGAATGTACTCTTCATAAGCATTCTCGTGAGAAAGAGCATGGTATAGCTTTTCCCACAGCCAGTCGCACCGAAGTATGTACCGCCCTTGCCGTCTCCCTCCGGTCTGAGATGCGTCTTAATGTTCTCAAACAGCTTAACCGCAGCAAAATACTGAGGATAGCGGCAAACGATCTTGATGTCCTTATCTGAACTGTCTGGAAAGTAGACAAAATCCTTAATGACTGCCAAGAGGCGTTCCTTGCGGAACAATCCACTTACCATAGTTACAAGCGAATTGATGCCGTCCAATTCTTTGTCATCAGCCTCGATCTTTCTCCACGCATAGAAGAAATCATAGGGTGAGAAGAAGGAACCGTATTTATTATTTGCACCATCGCTTATGACGATGAAGGCATTATATTTGAAGAGCTCAGGAATATCACGGCGATAACGCACGGTGAGCTGAGTATAGGCGTCCATAATCGTCGTATTTTCTTTGACTGCGCTCTTAAACTCAAGCACAACAACAGGAATGCCATTGATGAATACAATCCCATCTGGTATGCGTAGCTGGTTGTTGATGCCTTCAATTTCAAATTGGTTGACGATCTTGAACACGTTTTTCTCTGGCTCGTCAAAGTCAATCAGCTCAATGTAAAGGTCTTTCTTTGTGTGATCTTCTCGGTTGAAGATGAAGCCATCACAAATCATTTTGCAGACAGCTTTGTTTGCCTCGTAGATCGTGCCGGAAATAGACCTCAGGCGAAGGATAATGCTATCAACTTCGCTTGGGGTAAGTCCCTCTGAGGCATACCTGTTCAGGAGGTACTTCCGCAGATCGTCAATAAGCAGAACCTCAGAGCGTTCACGGTGGATCTGCTCACCATTCAAATAGATATAACCTTCATCCTGAAACAACTCCATGATGGACATTTCAAGAGAATGCTCGTTGAAGTTTGCCATTTTAATCACCCCTCCTAAATTACTTTGTGATCTCTGATTTTAAGCGTTGAAGATCGCTCTGGGTAAAGAGCAACCGCGCATTATGTTTTTTGTCCTTATTATAATCATCAAACAAGATGAACTTGCGATTGCCAGCATTCAGTACAAATACATTGTTGTGAGCAATGGCATTACGGATATGGCGCAGACAGGCTTCGCAATCTGTTTCATCCTTCGATTTTCTCTTGTAGACAAACCCTTTCTTTCGACGAGATACAACTGCATTTCCATCAAGACCGGCTTTTATCATATACGCTCCAAACGTGCAGTTTGGTGCGATAACGAGCCAAGATTCTTTCGGATAGGAAGTAATAAAGCTCATCCAGTTCTGATCAAGTCTTGCCGCCTCCATTGAAATTGCCGTTGCACTTTCGATTGTGGGGGCAGAATGAAGGAAGAAGCTGAATAGTTTGACCAGCTTGACATCCTCAATTTCAAAAGGCAATACAGGGTGTTGCAAAATATCTGAAATTGTCATCGTATTGCCCTCCTGTAAATGATAATTTAGCGGCTTAAAGAACCAAGCATAGCCTGAGCTACTTGTGTCAATCTTTCGATTTCACCGTTGTTGGTTTGAATTGCGGAACGCAGTGCCTTGCTCTTTATACAATATAGTGCCAATTCTGCTGTTCTTGGCTTTTTAACTTTTAGATTCGACAAGGCAACAATGGTTAAAGCCGTTTGTGTTGAACCTATGCAGATACCTTCCAGTTGTCGTTTGAATATTGGGGTCTGCATATAGTCGTAAATATAGTAATTTAGAGATGGCTCAATAAAATCTTTTAGCCAAATGATGTTTCCGTCCTTGAAATAAAATTCTTCATCTTGGACGAAATAACTGTTTCCTATTGTTCCCACAGCGGTAATTAAAATATCGCCGCATACAGGGATACCATAGTTTGCTTTCAGTGATGCAAAGTGATTATGACTGATAAACAGAGGGTCTGAAATAGGTTCTCCGTTCCGTTTTTGGGTAATTTCTTTTCCACGATAAAAAGGAACTCCGTCAGAAACATAATCCTCAGCAAAAACTCGTTTGCTTGAAGCTAAAGAACAAAGCTCAGAAAGCAGTACGGAAGAATCCTTGTCTGTTTCTTCATACATCTTGACAAAAACAGTATTAAGAGTTGCTTCTAAATTATCATTTATCCTCCGCTTGATTGCTATACGATCAGCGACAATTTGGTAGGCACGAACAACCTGATGCTGCTTTTCCAAACTCGGAACAGGAAGTCTCATCTTTGCAAATTCTTCCCACGGCATACTCCCTCTAACTCCGCCGACCGCAATGAACGCAGCTTCTCTATCAAATTCAGGCCGCATGAACCACATTTCCAAGTATTCCGGAAGAATTACGCTGGTATCTCTAACTCTGAATATCGGGTAGGCTGGTGACATTATAGCCTGATCGTAGTCCTTCAACCGGGCGATTGGGATTTTTGAATCTCTACTCACCTGCATTAGGCTCACGGCAAAATCGTCTCTACGGATTATTTTGTATTTGGTTAAATCCGTCCCGTTGATATTTGCAACAGAGTTGATGAAACACTTGTCAATACTCACTCCAATGAGCGTCGAGATTTTTCCATCGCTATTTCGTTCGTCTATTCTTTCAACAAGTTCATCTATTGATTTGTACATACCATTCCTCACCCTATGTATTTTCTGTGTGCCAGCTTGACATTTTGCTGTTTGACCATAGCGTAGTGCATAGTCGTGTCGATTTTCTGATGCCCTAAGAGCTGCTGGACTTGCTCTATGGGCATTCCTTTGTCTATGGCGGATGTTGCCAATGTTCTTCGGAACTTATGTGGATGGACACGAGGCAAGTTTAGCCTTTTTCCCAGCTCTCGAAGCCGTCTTTCTACACCGCCGATCTGCAAACGGTCGTGCGGTGCAGTCAAAGAGACGAATAACGCTGAACAGGTGTCTGTTCGGCTTTCCAGATAGTTTTGGAGATGGATTTTTGTCCTGGCATCGAAATAAACGATCCGTTCCTTACTCCCTTTTCCGAAAACAACGCATTCCCGTTCATTGAAGTTGATGTCATCGCGGTTAAGGGAAACCATCTCACCAACACGCATTCCAGAGGACGCAAGAAGGTCTATCATCGCAAGATCGCGGACATTGCAGCAGTTGTCGCGCATGATTTCCAATGCCTCGTCGGTATAGGTTTCCTTGATCACTTTTGCCGTTTTTACCTTGTGGATCCGGCGTACCGGGCTTTTTACGATGTAATCCTCATCTTCAAGCCACGAAAAGTAGCTGGACAGGATGCGGCGAATATTATCTATCGTGACCTTGCTCGACTTACGGTTTGCCTGATACTCTGTTAGGTACTTTCGCAAGTCCTCAGTTACGATCTCTTGAGGTTCTTTGTCAATGCCGGATAGCATTGACACAATGGTCTGACGGTAATAGCTCAAGGTTTTTTCTGAGCAGCCTTCAATGCGTTTTGCGTTGATGAAACAGACAACCGTATCGATCTTTGCGCTGTCTACCATACCTGCGCTGCGGCTCAACTCTACGCCACTCAACACCCCTTCAAGGACGCTTTGAAGCTGTTTTAATTGTGCGTTGTTCAGAAACGGAAGCATCTGACGCTGCACTTCTTGAATCAGTTGTTCTTTCATTGTCGTGTCTCCTTTGAATATTCTCAGAGAACGACTTTTCAGTGGCAGTTCTTGGGGTAAAACTCTCGCCACTGGTGAGAGTAATGGACGGTAAATGATAATTTAGAAGCGACCGTACAGGCTGTCTTCAAGTCCTTGCTTATTGACTATGAAGGAGCGGAATATCCCGACTTTGTAGAGTTTGAGTTCGGCAAATATCCTTCGAGTTGGGATCTGGTTGACTTAGACTCGGTAGTTGATGTTCGTGATGGTACGCACGACTCGCCAAGCCCGACTGAATCCGGTAAATATCTCATCACTTCTCGCCATTTGCTCCCATACGCTGTTGATCGTAGTGAAGCGTACTTTATTAGCGAAGCTGACTTCAAAAAAGCCAATGAGAGAAGCAAGGTCGAATATGGGGATATTCTCTTTAGTATGATTGGAACAATCGGTATCATTACTCTCATCACAGACAAAGAAATTGATTTTGCAATAAAGAATGTAGGATTATTTCGTACTTCTCAAAACCCAACAATACGCTATTTCATTCTCTCATATCTAAAGAGCAAAATCGTGGAGAACTATATCGCTTCCTATATGGCAGGAAGCACACAATCGTATGTGAGCTTGAACGCACTTAGAAAGATACCGCTCATTCTACCAACAGAAGATGTGCTTCAATATTTTGAGAAGCAAGTAACACCGTTATATGCCAAAATGATTGAAAATACCCACGAAATCGCTAAACTTAGCGACCTAAAAAATGTGATTACCACATCAATGTCAAGCCGCTAAATTATCATTTTCCGCTCTCTTCAAAGCAATGCGGTCGGTAATTGTACGGTAGGACTCGACGATCTCACATTGTCTCGCATAGGAGGGGACAGGGAGCTTTATACGGCAAAGATCATCCCATGTAATTCCGCCTCGAACACTGCCGTCTGTCATGAACCAACATTCACGATCAAACTCCGGTCTGCGAAACCACATCATCAAATACTCTTCATTCAAGATGTCGTGGTCAATAATCTCAAACATGAAATACGCCGGAGAAACTATTGCGGGGTTGGCTTTCTCATAGAGTGCAATCGGAAGACGTTCATCGCGTCCAATGTGCATCGGGTTACAGGCAAATAGCCCCTTGCTGATCAGCTTATACCGGCTCAAATCTGTGCCAATTACATTTGCGACGGAAGGCATAAACTCTTTGTCGATGCTTATGCCAAGAACGGTGCTGGTGACTTCCTCAGAGTTCCGATAATCAACAAGCTGAATATGTTTACAAAGGGGTTCATAATTCGATTTCATAGCCCAGCTCCTTAAACACAGTCAACAGGTCAGTCTTCGACTTCTCTTCTGCAACAAGCAGATCACGAAGTTCGCTTTGCAGCGTCTTCATTTTCGTATCAAAGTCGATGTTCTCATCACGGTTTACAAACTCGATGTAACGGCTCGGAACAAGGGTAAAGCTCTTTTCTGCAACTTCATCGAAGGATGCGCTGTAACAAAACTCAGGCACATTCTGATAAGTTTCTTCATAGCCTTCCTGCTGCCATGCGTGGTAGACGCTCGTGACCTTCGCACGGTCTTCTGCTGTCAATTCAATGTACTTCTTTTCATAGGGGCTTCCCATTTGCCGCAAGTCCATGAAAAGGATCTCACGCTCACGATTGCGGAAGCGTTTTACCTCACCGTTTTCTTCAACCACACGAGCCTTTTTATTCTTGTTCAGAATCCAAAGCGTAACGCTGATGTCGGTTGTGTAGAAGAGGTTGCGGGGAAGGATGATGATTGCTTCGACGAGATTGTTCTCGATGAGCTGACGGCGGATTTTCAGCTCTGTGCCATCGTCAGAAAGTGCGCCGTTTGCAAGCAGGAAACCGGCAACACCGTTTTGAGAGAGCTTTGAAACAATATTCAGAATCCAGCCATAGTTTGCATTACTCGTGGGCGGAACTTCATAGCCGTCCCAGCGCGGATCATCAATCAGCTCATTATCACCACGCCATTCTTTCTGATTAAATGGCGGGTTTGCCATAATGTAATCTGCCTTGAGGTCCTTGTGCTGGTCATTGGTGAATGTGTTCGCTGCCATTTCTCCGAGGTTTGCAGAGATGCCGCGAATAGCCAGATTCATTTTGCACAGCTTGTACGTCGTGTTTGTATATTCCTGACCATAGATAGAGACCTTCTTCTTGTTGCCGTGATGTGCCTCCACGAACTTCATTGACTGCACGAACATACCGCCAGAACCGCAGCAAGGGTCGTAGAGAATGCCATCATACGGTTCAATCATTTCTGCAATCAAATTGACAATACACTTCGGCGTATAGAACTCGCCCTTGCCTTTGCCTTCCGCAAGTGCAAACTTGCTCAGGAAGTATTCGTAGACCCGCCCGATAATGTCATTCTCTTTATCGCCGGTGTTGATCTTATCAATCTCGTCCAGCAGTGACGCCAGCTTTGCTGTGTCGATGTGAAGACGTGAGTAGTAGTTGTCCGGCAGTGCGCCTTTCAGCGCGGGATTCGCTTTCTCAATCGTATAGAGGGCGGTGTCGATTTTCAGTGCAATGTCATCCTGTTTCGCATTCTCCATGATGAAAGACCAACGGCTGATCTCAGGCAGGAAGAACACGTTGTCCTTCGTATAGAAGGCAACATTGTCAACAAACTTTTCGCCGTATTTTTCAGCAATGGCTTTTCTTTGCGTCTCAAACTTATCACTGGCAAACTTCAAGAAGAAGAGACTGAGAACGACGTGTTTGTATTCTGCCGGCTCAACCGAACCACGAAGTTTATCTGCGGACTTCCATAGAGCTTCTTCCATAGAAATCTCTTTTTTCGGTTTATTGGCGGCTCGTGCCATATTGATTCCTCCTGATTTTATAACGCTTCAATGCATCCTACTGTAATGGGCGCCGCACTATAGATTCGTATTCTTTCACATTAGAGTGAAATGTGAAAATACTGCTCTAAATGCTCTTTAAAGGCAAGATATAATTTTTTGCTGGCATCTACATGGAATTTTGCCATACGAGGCCAATCAATATCTTTAGAAATATCAACACCGGGCAAAAAAGTATGTATCTTGCTTGCCTTATTGTCGTCCATGCGGCTCCAAATCAATTGTGTTCCTATAACTTTCTCAATATTATCTTTCCTGGCAAATAGGAAACCAAATAGTTCCTTGTTTTTCTCTTTTGATGCCATGCCCAAATAGAGTTCGACACGGGATTCATCGAAGTTTGCAACACAGTCGATATGGATGCCAGGAATACCCACAAAACCGGCAATCCAGTTACTCGTTACGGGGTTCACATTCCCGAAAAGTCCATTTTCGCTAAAAGCATTTTTGAGCTGCGGAAGTGTGTATTCCCAATATTTTTTGCGGATTTCATAACGATTTCCAGCAACTGTCTCAGAATTATCCTCATCTTTGAGGTAAAATACAAGCTCACTCTCGGGAACATCAAATATAGCGAATATCTTTCGCAGATTATTGATTTTGTACTGTGTATCAGTTCCCGTCCACACATACAGATCCGTATCGATTTGCCGGCAGGAATTAAAAGATGTCGGGCTCATACTGAAATGTAGCGACAAATCTACTGCGGGGTCTTGCGATACCGCCAGTTTTGTCAAGACGGCCTTATTCTCAGAATGAAGCATTGTGATGACTTGTTGATACATATCTGCCCAGCTTGCCACTGGCTGTTCGGCACCCTTGAAACTATACTTGGAGAGAACGCGCCCCGTGAGAATGACATCTTCATCCAAAGCGATAGCATCCATCTGCTTTTTCTGAGGGTGGTAATTTGATGTGGGATAGGGCCAAATTCCGATAACCGTATTTTTTAAGAGCTGGTCACGTTCCTCAAGTTCAGGCAACCCCCACTGTTCCTTCCGGCCGACCCACTGATTGATTCGAAGGCCAGAATCTTTAAAGCCATGAGGCATATCGCGCTTCTCTGCAAACGGGCTATTGGAATAGCGCGAATTATACGCAGTTAGGGTTAGATTTGCCAAACGGTGGAGCCAATTTGTGTGAATCGCTTCATAATTATCCCCAAGGCTCACTATCCATGCGGCAGTAAGATGCTGTGGCATAATGTGCTCAATAGAGTACTCTCCACGATCCAAGTGCCCCCAGACATCTTTGGTCTCGCTGGTTTCTGAATTCTCCAAACGCTCAAAGAGGTACAGCTTGTTTTTGGGATTCATCCCATAGATATTGCGCGTAGACATACACTCTGCGAACTCCTCATCAGAGGGAAACCGAGTACGTTCTCTCTTGCTGAGAAGTGCATATTTGAACTTCTCAACATAATGGCTTTCATCTCCATCAAACCGAATGATTTCACGATGAAGCAGAAGAAAGATTTTATTCAACGCATTGGTGGGCAAGTCGCAAATAGCTCGGCGGAACAAGTAGCTTTCTGTGAAATGGAATACTTCAATTAGCTCATCGGCGGTCAAAGCACCACTTTCGCTAAGGCGAATTACTTCCAGCAAAAACGGACGTGTGACCGATGTGGACAGTCGATTGAGACGATAGATACAACTATTGAGCCGCTCGTCAGAATGACCGCCTTTAATGAGAAATGCGTATCGCTTTGCATATTCGAGTAAATCTTTAAGCAAAGGTTCAATATCCGCCACCTCTGCATCCTCGACATATTTCTTAAATGTTGGGTAGACACTATTCATATTAGGGGTGCTCTGCTGTTTGATGCTTAAGTAGTCACGAACAAAGGAACTAACATCATAGTCGGTATAGCTTTCAATGCGATTCCAGTATTTTTCATAGAACTTCGTTTGCTGATCATTTGGAAGTCCCATCAAGATGTAATTGCGTATCTTATCGCCTTCGCTAAGGTTAAGTCCCGTGGAGTTTAAGCTTTCAAAGATAAGCTGTGGATTATCCTCATGGTTAAGCGATATGTTGATGATCTCCAACTTGCAGATAGCATCAAATAGCTCGTCAATATCTAATTCGCCGTGTTGAATACGGTCGTAAAAATATCGATAATTTATCGTAAGATTAGAGTCCGGGATATATTCTTCATCTTGGTCAAAGAGAATACCGAATGCCTTCTGATCATTTTTAATAGGCTTTAATTTAATGCGTTTTTCTTCTGGCTCATATTCATCGATCAGATATTTTTTGAGGATTTTGTCCGTGAGTTGATGATCACGAGATACCATTTTCCCAGATGAAAGCAAATGATAAATAGCCAAAAGAAGCAAAGATATGGTAGTCAAGCGCTGTTGACCATCAATGATAAGAAACTCCTCCATTGTGCCTGATTCGCTTTGGACAGAGACGATGCTCCCAAAGAAATGGCTCTTTCGATTCTGCCGGATGATCTTTACCAGATCGTCATAGAGCTGCTTGCAGTGTTCCATTTTCCAATCATAATTCCGTTGGTATACCGGAATGATAAATCGTTTAGAAGCGCCATCTAAGTATTTGATTAGTTTTTGTGCGTTACCATTCATACACTTTCTCCCTTAGAATCAAATTACCGCAAATCTTACAAGCACCTTTCTAACGCTTCGATTTCATAAACTGATAGGCATCGATTTATCAATTCCCGGTTTCGTATAATAGCAGCAACTACTTGGTCTTCTGTCAACCCTTTTAGATGATGCCCATATCGATCAAGTATCTTTCTAATTGCAGAACTCGGTATGCCAAATTCAGTCAAAATTTGAATATTAGCGGCAGTAAACTCATTTTCGATTGCTTCAGCAATAAATGAATAGTCACCAGCTTCCATACCTAACTCAGCCGCAATATACTTCTGAAGAGAATCAACAACATTCAGCCACTTAGGAATTTTGTATTGTAGCCAATTTTTATGAAACTTGAATATAGTTTCGACTGCCTCGTCTGCGAATTGCCGAGCCATTTCAGGATACTCCACCATGAATTGTTGCGACGAAAAATGCATATCTGCAGAATTTGGTACATTTTTCTTGAGATACTCTTTGGCGCGATAAGTAACACGTTCAACGATCATCTGACGGATATTTTTGTTGTAAATATAGCTTACCGTTTGAGTTGCCATCCATTTTGTGGAGATGAGCACATTTTTATCGTTTCCTTCAACAAAACGGTCTTTTACTAAGTCAAAAATAATACAGAGATGGTTGTACAGATTTCTGTCTCGCAATTCACTCCAAACTATATCACCTCTACGATGAGGATCAATCAGCATTGCACGAATAATTGGCAATAACTCGAGCTGGTCTTTTATTGACACAGCATTGCGCTTTAAAATGATCTTCAATTCTTCAGGCAAATTTTCAAAACGTTGATACCGCTCCATATTAAATGGTTTAACTTCAGCTTTTTCGATATTCACCAGCACTTCGTCATCAATTGGATTTTGGGTATATGCCGGAATATCAACAGACATTTCCTTTGCCTGAGGCGGTTTTTTGAGATTTATTACTCGACCGACGCAGTGTTCCATCAAACGTCCGGCTCGTCCTCGAATATTGGCATAATCAAAATAATCAACATCACGTGTACCAATCTTACTATCATAATAAATCACATTTTTCGCAGAAGTATTGACCCCCTCAATGATGGTATTGGTACAAAACAGGAATTTAAGCTTTTGATCGTTAAAATACTTAATTGTCGATACTGTAATATGCTTCGGCATGGAACCATCATGAATTCCTATTCCGTTAGAAAGACAGTGCGCCAGGGACCACTCGACACCGAGGTTTTCATTAATCCATTGAATCAAAGGAATATCTGTATTTTGCTCGTTTCCTTGTGCTTCTAAATGATTACTATAGGCAAAAGCCAACTTTCGAGCAGTTGAGGGAGACGAGCAAAAAATCAAAGATTGATCTTCAGTCGCATCTAATACCGCAAAAATGTCCTCATATGACACCTTGCCGCCTGGCTTTTTCTTTACAGTATCATAGAGATTCTCTGTTTCAGTATAGACCAACGAGTAGTCGGTTTTATAAAAAACAGCATTGTATTTCTCTAAGAACCCAGGTGAAATATTATCAATATTGGGGCCCAACAAATAAAACCGGCAGGATGGATTCTTCATTAGCCGAAGAAATGCTATATTCAGTATATTTGCTCTGTTGTCTTCTCTTTGCTTGCTGAGCTTATAAAACTCATCAATGATAAGCAGTTCGATGTCTGGCATATCAGGATATTCCAATACTCGCTCTGCTGTAAGCAAAAAGATATTACCTTTTTCAGTGGAAGCGCTTTGCGATGTCCTAACAATTACTTTGTATTGATCAAAATATCGTTTCAACTTGATTCGAGTTTCGTCGAGTAGCGCCAGCGTGGGCTGAATAATAACAATATTTGTGTATATGCCACTGGCAACAATTTCTTCAATCAACAGGCTTTTCCCGAAACTCGTAGGTGCACTCACAACAACATTTTGTTTAGAAAGAATCAAATCGGACAGTTCTTTTTGTTTACTGTGCAGGGTCTTATCAAAGATATATTCTGACCTATGGTATTCCTGACGTATCCGTGCGTCAAGGTCAGTTAAGGTCATTTTATACTTTTCAATATAGGGGTAAAATCCAACTGCCTCAATCAAATCTTCCCACATAGGTTTTAGCGTAGAGGGGACGTCTTCCCATACATCAATAACCTTTATTAGGTGGTTTCTTCCAACTGCCTGAATACCAGAATCCTTTGAATTCAAAGCATTAGAGATAGAGCGAAACAATTCAAAGTGTGCAGCAGGCTCTAACAAAGCAATATTGTCAATTTGCTGAAAGAAATCCATAGATGCCTCCTGTTAGATGTTTTGCATATGCCAAATTTTCTCCAGCATACATTTTACTAACTTCTTCTTTGCTTCAATCGGCATAAGAATTAGTACCGTTTGAACCTGTTCACGATAAGGAAATGTATTAATTGAATTATAATAATCTCGAAGTGTCGCTGTATGGGAAACGATACCCGCATCCTTGACCGCATCGTCGATTGCCTTTAGGTAGTCCAATGCGATATCATCTTCATAAATGCATAAAAGCGGGATGCGAATGTATTGAAACACATCTTTTAGTAGAATAGGTCTGCTTAATTTCTCAATCCACTCTTCCCTTTGTGGGTGTTCCAATTGAGTTTCGAGGCCACGTTTTATTATCACATACTGTTCGCTGAGATAATCTTTGGTTATATGTTTCTTTAAGTCTTCAACCAACTCATCAATGCCCCCTTTTACGACCCCCTTGGTCTTCCACGCTTTGTAAAACTTGGTTTCACCCAACCACAATGTCAAGCTGTCCTGACTAACATGAACAGCATCGAATCCTTTTGCTTCTTGAGAAAAGGAATCCTTAAAATACATTTTTGAGATAAGCGGAATCGTGTTCTTGAATTCCTTTAAAAACATGTGTAGTACAATTTCTCCCAATACTCCCTTTTTCTCGTACCACCGTAAAAATGCTGGTTCCCAATCTTCTTCCGGCACATCGTCTTCAAGATAATATCTAAGTTTTTCAATCTCATGTAACTTAAGTAGACTCTGCGCAGCTTCTCTCTGTTTTTTCGTAATTTGATTTCTGGGTATATCAGCGTAGGCAAACGCATACTCCAAGATATTTTCTGAAAAAGCATCCGCAAAATTGTCATATGCGTATTTAAGAGAGCCGTCGTTTTCGATATCCGTATTCATTAATACGGTATTTACATCATCTTCATCGACTTTTAAAACCAAGACACCGCTACGGCCAGTATTGCTTACTGCCTGCACAAGTCAACACCTCGTTTCTCCATTTGCACTATATTTTTCATCCGGCACGATCTCCACGATATCCTCTATCCGGCAATCCAACGCTGCGCAAATCTTTACGAGTATTTCTGTAGTGACATGTCCGTTCCGTCCCATTTTGGTGACGGATGCTGGGCTGATACCAGCCCTCTCGCACAGGTCTTTTTTCTTCATGTCCTTATCGATGAGCAACTTCCAGAGTTTTTTATAACTCACAGACATAAAATATCTCCTCCGTACCGATATACAAAAAATGCTCTGCCGCTTGGCAGAGCATTCGGTCTATTGCAGCCATACTGCCAAGGCCTATTCCAACACTTGACAGCGTTGTTTATAATGATAGCACATTTGGGTAGGAAAAGCAAGAAAATGATAAATCCGCACGAATTCCGACTCTATTCAATTTCTTTTCAAGCCGCGAAAGAAACGGTTGAACCTCCGGACAGTCAGAGCTACAATGCCAACACCTCATAACGAGGACAAACTGATTGGAGGTCAAATGATGAATTATGAAGTAAACTCATTTCAGAACTACGAATCGATCACCATTGACGAACTGAAGGATCAAGCTAACAGCCTACTGAATCTGGTAACGGAAGAACAGCGGCCGCTGCGCGTATGCATGAATAATGGCAAAGAGTTTCTGCTGTTCCCTCAGGATCTGCTCGCCCCGATCTGCGACTCTGACTTTCGCTTGATCCTGCTGTCGGCAATGCGGTATGCGATGGGCAGAAACACATGCATGCCCGTGGTGGTTTCCGATTATATCAAACGTCACGTTCAGCTTCTGGATGATAAGTTTCTCGTACTGGCTGCCGATGATATCCGGCGGCACCTTGAAGACTATGCAGAGCATGAAATGAATCCGAATCTTTGGCATGGCCTTTTAGGTGCACTTGAGACAGAGCAGAGAGAGCGTGCCACTCGTAAGGCAAGGAAAATCAGGCCTTGTCCAGCCTGCGGAAAGCCATTGGAAATCATGAGCATTGCTGACAACCGGCATTCACCTGGCGGATTTGATGTAATTGCTCACTGCCAGAACTGTCTCGCTGATTACGAATGGTTCTGTGATAAAGATGGCAGTGTCTCAGATATGAAGCAGTATTTCTTCGGGTAAGGCGAGTGTGTGTTCCAGCAGGAGACTTTGGGTGTATTCCTTGTTTATAGCGGCTCAACCCTTAAACTGTGCGCCAACTACTATAAGGCGACTAAAAGGGCCGCACCTGCTCGTATGAACAGGTGCGGCCCTCTAATTTGACAGAAATTTAATTCAGTCTGAAGTAACAGGTGTTCTTCCCACGACCTTCTTTTTTCAACTCACCGGCTGCGACCAACTTGCGGAGGGCCCCCTCAATGGAACTGTCACTGAGCGTCGGGCAAAGCTCCCGGATGTCCTGTTTATGGAACCGCCCGATTCTATTCTTACTCGCTCTGCGCACCATTTCCAGTGCGGGCAGCTTGGTTTCTACAAGTGCCACACGATCCTCAAAGTCCTTATAGGCCGCAAGGATCGTTCCGAGCAGGTACTTGATGAAAGGCACTACATCTTCCGTGCCTTCGTGCCAGCCGGTTTGCGCCTGTGCAAGTGCATCGTAGTACAGATCCTTGTTTTTGGCGATTTTGGCTTCAAGGGAGATATACTTTCCAACATAAAAACCGTTTCGGTACAGAAGCAGCGTTGTGAGCAATCTGCTCATTCTTCCGTTACCGTCATTGAAGGGGTGGATGCACAGAAAGTCATGGACAAAAACCGGAATCGCAATCAACGGCTCCAGTTCCATATTTCCAATCACACGGTTGTATTCCTCGCAGATTCTGTCCAGCGCTTCCGGCGTTTCATAAGGGGCAAGCGGCGTGAACAGCGTTTCCACATGACCGTCCGGATAGGTGGCAGTGATATAGTTCTGCGCAGCTTTGGTGCGACCCGCAAGCGGGTTATTCATGTGGCTGTACAGGATTTTGTGAAGCTGAAGGATGTAGTTCTGCGTAATTGGAATCGCGTCAAAGCTCTCGTGAATGATACTCAGCACATCGCGGTATCCAGCGATCTCCTGCTCATCTCGGTTCCTCGGCGTGGTTTTCTCCTCGACGAGCTGCCGGATTCGGGTACTCGTGGTGACGATGCCCTCGATGGCATTCGATGCCTCGGTGCTCTGTATCTTGGCAATCTCCACGAGCTTTTCGAGTTCCTCCGGACGCTGCTTCAAATACAATTCTTGCTTTCCAGCTTCCTTGTATATAGCTGCAATCAGGCCAAGAACATCCGAGTCCCACTTTTGCTCCTTGATTGCGGAGTAATTGAAATTTCTCATTCCCTTATCCCCTTTCGCTTTCCCTTAAATAATAATATAGAATAAGGGAATAGTCAATAGGTTTTGCCATAAATCCCTTACTATTATGCCTGTATTAAGGGATTTATACTCAGAGACTCGGATAGCCATCCTGTCTCCGCCTGTAAAATGCCTATTCTTTGTCTATTGCGGCTCAATCTTTGCACCGCCACCCCCCGCAGAAACCTCTTGCACACCCCTACCATTAGAGTTACAATTCAGGTAATCCAAAACGATTCCCGCTGAGGGCAGGCGAAAGTTCACCGAAAGGAGCAGCTGACATGGATAAAGAGCGTATGGCAGCGTTAGAGGAAATTGAATCTCATGGTGCCGAGAACGGCTGGGTTGCCCCGATGACAGAGGAAGACAGAGAGTTCTTTGCATATTTTCGCTCGGTGTTTAATCGCTACAATATTTCGCCTTCAAAGGCAACACAGCTGGAGTATGATTTTGTGACGAGAGTTTCGGAGAGTGAGTTTTACCTTCAGAATGCAACTACATGAGGTTATTCTTTGTCTATTGCGGTGCAAATTTTGCCCCATATAACTCCACAGGAATATCTCGCCTAATCATCAGTCACTTAACATGGCAAAATCTTAAAACACCTATGATGGAGGTAATTAGCAATGACAGAAACACAAAACAGAGTCACAGCATGCTTAAACTCCGCCCTTCAAAGTTTTAATCAAAATGAGCAGTATTTGATATCCAGAGATTTAAGCGAACGGTGTATTTGCGCTAAGTTTGCTTCATATCTCGAACGTGCTATTGCAGAATCTGAATTTTGCGAGTATGTAGTAGATGTAGAGTATAACCGTGGAAGCCGCGGGAATGAGCACGCCGCTAAAGTGTTAAACGGTCATAATATTGTTGTAGATTTAATTGTACATAAGCGGGGCTATGACGAGCAGAGAGGGTTTAATAATCTTTTTTGTATTGAAATGAAGAAAGCCTACAAGCGCTGCGATCTTTCATCAGACAAGGAGCGCTTAAGAATCCTGACAGATAACTTTTGTGGCTTTGGGTATAAAGCTGGATTTATGATTACAGCTACTGCAGATAAGATCCATGATGAATATAAGTTAGTAGTTGAAAGTGCTTTCTATAATCACTCCGAAAATTAGCTTCACTTTTCTTATCTATAGCAACTCAACTTCTGTCTCACCTCTCGCAGAAATAACTTGCATAACCGTCTGCTCAGAGTTACAATGCAGACACTCTGAAACGCAAAACGCTTCCTGCCCGGCACCGGTGAACATTCACCGAAAACCGGGCGGGAAGCGTTTTTGACCACATAGATTACCACAGACGGCGCTGGAACACCCGGAAACAGTGGAGATAAGAGCGTCAAAGAGTAAGTGAAACAAATTAAAAAGCGTCGAAAACCGCTATAAACGAGCGGAAAAAGTATTCCCGATAAGTTTGGGAGCAGGATGCCGCAGGTTCGAATCCTGTCACTCGGACCACCTTTCCTGGAAAAACCGCCTAAAAAGGCGGTTTTTCTGCGTTATTAGTTCTATTTTGAGTCGTGTCTAACCACATGACAACTGTGGCCAGAGGGACAAAATTGCGGTGAAAACCGGAGCATAGTCGGACTGCAAAAATGCAAAATCCCTAACCCATCCCTAACGGGTGCATTTTCGCCATTTTTTACACGTAGTTGTGACAACATCTTGAAATATTCGTCGCTATGCACTATAATATCTCCACGGTAGGCCTTTGTGCCACCAAGGCGACCGTATGGGTGTGTTCCCATGCGGTCTTTTTTATATCATTGTGATCCCTTTATGATAAGGAGAAAGAAATATGTATCAAAACAACCAGTTAGATTTACTGATTAATGCTTATGAAGGTAGCATTCCCCCAAATGTAGCCCAGGTTATTGCTACAATTCAAGCAATCTACAAGGCATACAACGATGATTACAGTCGATATACTGAAAACTATATTTCTATGATGGAAAGCACCTTCAACAGTTTGAAAACTGCTCAGTTAATCCCTGAGGCTAAAGGCGGAACACTACGCACCACAAAGCCAATCGACTCAGAAAATATTTTGGCCCTCTTGTCGGATTATCATGACAAATTATTCGGCCTCCGCTATTTGAAGTTCTTAAGTGAGGAAAAAAAGACAGTTGTATTTGTCGGACCAAATGGTTGCGGGAAAACTACCCTTTTGCGAAATCTGATTAATGCAACCGGCGAAGATCAGATTGGGTATTATCCAGCAGATCGGCTTTTGGTGATTAATGACAGCTATAATCCAGAACGTGATTTTGCTACATTTTCTAAGAGCTACCAAAATGCAGACAAGTACGCAAGCGATATTGATAATCAATCACAGGCGCACTATATCGTTCAGCAAATAAACCAAACCATTACCCTATTTGAGAAGAAGCGAGCAACAGAAATGGATCTTTATGCAAAGGGAAAGCTGCGGCTGGAAGATAGCCTTACTGAAAAAATACTGGGCATATGGAATGAGCTGATAAAAGATCGTATTCTATTCTCGGAAGGAGCTCTAAAGGTTCAAACATTAGGCGGAACGGAATATCCTATTAAATATCTTAGTATCGGCGAAAAAAGTATTTTCTACTTTCTTGCCTGCATCTTTCTTAAAGAGAAAAAGTCATATTATTTTGTTGACGAACCCGAGAACAATCTCAATCCGTCAATTGTCTCCAAACTATGGGATATCATTGAGAAACACCGTGAAGGAAGTATATTTGTCTACCTAACTCATGATAGCAACTTTGTTGCGTCGCGAATAAATAGCAAATTATTCTGGATTGAAAAGTATGATGGCACCGAATGGGTCTATAAACCACTGCCCGAGAACGATAATCTTCCTCAGCACCTCATGGTAGCCCTTGTGGGCAACAGAGAACCTGTCCTGTTCTGTGAATCGCAAGATGAATACAAGTATGACGATATTGTATTCAAAATGATGTTCCCCGAGTTCAAAGTTATTCCTGCCGCCGGATGCGATGCCGTTATTGCCAAAGTAAAAGCATATTCAATTGCCGGCCTCCCACAAAAAGCATTTGGAATAATTGATTGCGATTACAAGGATCAAAGCTATTTAGAAGGGCAGGAAACCGATGGTATCTTTCATTTGCCATTCTTTGAAATCGAGAATTTTCTTTTCTCAGAGGAAATCATAACCGGTGTGATTGCAACGTTCAGTCGTGACAAAGAGAATGCATTCGCAAATCTCAAGTCTGCGCTAAAAAACGATTTCATCTCAAAAAAAGAGCAGTGGATTATCAGAAAGATTGCATTTCGTTTGAGAGAAACATTCTTCACCGGGAAAATTAAGAGGCTAAAAGATTTTCCGGAATTAAAAGTGGAATACACATCTTTTAGCAGTAGTGTTGACTTAGATGCTTTACATGCCAGTTATGAGGCTGAAATCCAGCAAGTAATTGATGCAGATGACTACAACACTTTGCTTCGATATTACGATAACAAAGGTATTTTCACAATGTTCCTCCCACAATTGAAACTCGAAAATAAAATGCCGTATAAAGAAGCCGTTTTTACTTATTTAAGCGAGCACAAAGATGTGTTGACAGGTCTGCGAAGCAAGTATTTCCCTGGCATTATAGTATAACAACACTCCGAATCTTACTTTCGCACAAAATCCGAGCGAGTTTTTGCATTGTCCGCACAAAAATGAAGGAGTTTTCCTTTCAACTGAAAAAGAGTAGCCCAAGGGACATAGTTTTGTCCCTTGGGCTTCGTTTCCTTTATCCTACCTTTTCGAACGGTATCACCTTGCACCGGTTCTCCTCCGGCGGATTGGGAGGCTCCGGGGTGGTGATTGCCGTAGCGGATTCCATGAAGCCGCCGATCTTCTCAGCCGCGCCTCTCTGCATATCGTTTCTTGCCCTTGACCGTTTCGAGCTGCGCCGCCAGCTCCAGCATGAGCTGCTCGGCGTCCGGATGATTGCACACACCATCCCGCATGGTCTGCACCAGTTCCAACATTGCCCGCCGCGCTTGGCGCACCAGCTCGTCTCTGGACTCAGACTTCTGTTCGTAAAGGTGCAGCATTTCGTTGCGGAAGATATCATTGGTCAGCTTGGACTTGATCTGACGGATGCCTTCCTTGGAGAGGTAGGCCTGTCCCGCTTTGGCGGACCAGGCCATCATGTGGATGTGCGGGTGCTCGCCCTCGTCGTGGAAGGCAGCGTACCATCGGAAGTCGCCGGGCGGGATCTTCATTGCCGCCGCGATGTCGTTGCGGTGGGCGCGGATGAGGTTTCGCCACGCCGCGGCGTTGTCGAAGCCAAGCCGGGCCGCATCCTCACGCTTGAGGGAGATGATGTGCGTCCACACATTTCCAGTGTAGTTCTCCAGTTCTTCCATGGCCTTGTCCAGAGAGACTGTGTTCTCATCACCGAACAGACCATGAGCACCGATACGCTCAGCACGAGGCCGGGTGGCGATGTACTTCATGTACTGGTCTGACTCGTGGATGGCATCCCAGTTGGACTCGAGAGCCAGTGTGATGAACGCAGAGGCGCTGACCTTGGTGGGCTTCGTCAGGTAGTCCTCGTACTCATAGAGCGTTTTGCTGTCCGGGAAGTCTTTGACCAGTTTGGCGATGAGCTGCTCCTGCTTTCGGGTGGGCGGACGGTCATCCGGGATAAGCTCCACCCGCTCCCGGGTCGCGATGTAGCGAAGGTATCCGGAGGCCCCGCCGGTGCTTTTGATATAGGGACTCTTGAGGATCAGTCTTGCCATTCGTCATCATCCCAGTCCGGCTCCTGACGGGAGCGCGCATACTTCTCCAGAGAGATGGTACCGTTTGTGACCTTTACATTCCGGACACTCTGCGCTCGCCTGCGATTCAGGTCATCCTGGTCCATCTCGAACGTTTCCGCGATGATACTGTTGGTCATGTCCTGCTCCACGCATCTGGTAAAATCTCTGCGGGCGATATAGTCCTCCAATCTGCTCAGCCTGCCGTCGATGGCAGACATGATTGCCATGGGCAGCAGCGTTGTGTTGTCCTGTATTCCCAGATAATCCACATAGAAGTTCACGGCTTTCTCGATGAACTCATTTTTGCTCTGGCAGTTGTCGGCGGCGTACCACTGCTCGATTCTTCTTCTGGTTTCCGGCTGCATCCGGAATGCAATACGATCTCTGGTTTCTTTACTCATTCAATTCCTCCTTTTTGCTGTAAGACATCCTTGAAAAGCCCTGCAACACGGGGCTTTTCGGGGAAGCTGACGCCCTCGGTGCTTATTTCGCCTCTCAAAGACGCCAGCTTCAAGCTCCCGAAACTGCCCGCACTGCGGGCAGAAGTGGCGGCTGCGGCGGCGCTTGCGACGCCATGCCTTTATCCTGCTTTTTCTTTCGTCCTGCAAAAGTCTGCCGAAAACGGCTCACATCCGGCTTCAATCCTCTGGCTGGGACTGGGACTCGCTTCCTCCCGGAAAGGCGCACACAAGGCGTTCTGGCGGCCCTGGGCGTTGGACTTTTCGAGGAGCTGCGCCGCACGATAGCGGGCGGCGGCCTCCTCTGCCTGCCGGAGCTGCCGCTCATAGAATGCTTCGAGTACACCTTGGATAGGGCGAACGGTGTAGAGCAGGTTTCCGTTCAGGGGTCTGCCATCTTTGCTTCGTACCATCGTCGGCTCTGTGTAGATGAGACCTTTCTCCTCCAGCTGCCGCACGTACTTTGCCACCGTATTTTCACTCATGCCGATCGCATGGCCGATAGTTTTGTAACTGGGGTAGCACTGGTAGGTCTTACGATTCTCGCACCGGAGCAGATAGGAATAGATGGAGATCTCACGAAAATCCAGACCGATGCTGAATATCTCATTTGGTACCATAAAATAGTTTTTTTCTGCGCTGCGCTTGGGCCATTTGTTGAAACTCAATTCATACCTCCTGTATTGTCGTAGAGTTCGATGACGCTCACACAGGGAACAGAAAATTTTTCATTGCTTTTCTGCTGTTTACCTGATATACTTTTATCAGTAGATTTGTGCGTGCCTGTGTGTGCGCCGAGCCGCCGGACTGTTGCCGCAGTCGCGGCGGTTTTTATTTTGCGGGTGTGTTGTGTGATCCACATTCCTCCTTTGCCCTCATCTGTAAACTATCTTTTTCGCCTCCTCCGTGTTAGAATAAAAAGAGACCGTGCTCCCGGGAGCACGGCCAGAGATGGAATGACCTTCCGAGCGGATTGCCGAATGGCAGAGAGCGCACATGCTCTCATGGGGTGCTCTGTCTAAGGCCATGTGGATTCGTCGGCGTGGATACCGTGCCGTGCCGAACCAGGGGCAACCTCACCCGGGTGAAATTGTCCTTCTACTATTACTTAGAGAAAATTCGCAAAATCGGAAGGTCTGGAATTGTAAACTTTTTGTGAATGCAGAAAGAGTGGTGAGCTCATGTCCTTCAAGGATACCCAATCTTATAAAGAGCTTCAGGCAGATTGGCGCTGGATACACTCTATGGACCCGGAAGCTGCCGCCGCTGCAGACCAATGGGTGAAGGAGCATCCGGAGGAGTGGAAGGAGCTGGAGCATATGCTCTACTACAGCGAGGCGAACTTTCACAAGCGTGTAGCACCGGATACTCTGGAGGATTTGGATATAAAGCAGCCCCGATCTTACAATCCGGAAGCGTTCCTGCCGGAGGAAGTACGCAACGCAATTTACAACGACAGACGGTGGTTTGACCGAAGCAAGTATCTGCCTGAGGGTTCTGATGAAGATCCCTTCATGTATTTGGACACCCAAATCTATGACGCCCTGCATGCACTGACCGAACTGCAGAGGGAGATTTTGTTCCGCACGATCATCAATGGCGAGTCCACTGAATCCGTCGCACAGGACAAACAGTGTTCGTCCAGAAACATCCGGGATATCCGAGCCCGTGCGCTTCGACAGATTCGGGCCAAAATCAAAAGACGTGAAGGCTACGGCAGACCCGACGTTGTCATCATTATTTTGCTGTTTATGCTGCTTGTTGGTGTTCCGCTTGCTTGCTGGGGAGAACAGCTTTGGGCCGCATATCCCTGGCTGGAGTCTGTGGCTGCAGTGCTTAGCGCATTGGTTATGGCTGTCATGTTCCAAAATTCCCTTCGCAGAGAAGCAGAAAGGCTGCTGCGCCAGCACTGGGCCAGCCTGAACGGGGCGCGGGAAAAGGAATAACAAAAAGGAGTGAGACGCCATATGTCTCACTCCTTTTTGATTAGTTGAATAACGGCATCAAGACTTGCCTTATGGAAGAATCACTTGGAACCTCTCGCACACCATAGCCAACTACCGTTCCATTCGCATGCTTTCTCAAATGAGGCAATACGAATTCAGTATAGAGGTCTGTAGCAAACGTGTAGTCTCCACGACTCATGAGATGCTTACGGAGATAACCATTCATTATACCTACTGCATAATCAGCCAACTGAATTCCTGCGCTTTGAGAGCTACATTCTGTCAGCACACCGTGATACACATTTTCGTATTTCACAAAGTCACCTTCGACCATCATCCGATGACAGGCATCTTTGAGCTGTTTGACTTTATCCTGATTTAGCTCATCCATAATCACTGTGGCAAAGCCGTCGGGACGGGTATCCATCTGGATACGCTGAAATGCCTCTTGCATGTGAAATTTCAGCACCTCATTCTCCGCTTGATAGCATGGCTGGGTGTATACGCAGGTCACTGTGAATATGAACAGCAGAGAGGGCTTGTCCACCACACGGTTGAAGAACCGGCGATAGTACCCTTTGAGCTTGTCAGGAGTAAAGGATTTCAGAAAATCGACACGGTATTTTCCTTTTGAGATTTCCCACAAATCTGACCACTTGATTTCTTCGCCAACCGGGACACCATACTTAGTATTGAGCTCCTGAATCTCTTTTTGGAACACACGATAATCGCTGGCAGATAAACGGACATTTGCCCGTATGTAGAAGGGATGGCTGCGACGGAACGACTCAGATGGCCGCTTATTATATGCACCAGCTTCATCAGTAAAAATGTAGTACGCTTCGGCCACCAGCAACGCTCCTCTCTGTTTATGCGTTTTCCAGTCTAAACAGTTCCCATTCCGGTTGCATTTCTTTAAGTGCCTGGCTATTGCGAATTTCTTGTGCCAGTGCTTTTGCAGCCATATCTGTTTCATTAGCAATATATGGTTCTCTCTGCTCTAAAACCTTGCTGTCAAATGTCCCTAAATGGCGATGGATATAGGTAGCAAAATCTTCAGCATCCTCATTGCTGTCAAATAGAAGGACGACATCCAGCAGTCGTCGCGTTGCATACTGGGCTTCGTTTCCATTGTTATTTCCAATATGATGTTCCAGAAACCGCAGCAATAAATACAGAAGATCAGAAGTCACATAGTACCTTAAGCAAATGTTTGGATCGCTATAGTGGCGAGATGGAATATACTTCGCTTCAGGGCAGGGCGCGGTCATTCTATGGCCATCGAGTTCGGTTATTTGACAAGAAAAGAGCTGCGTACTGTAATGATATATTTTCAGGACACCATACTGTGTTCTTGTGTCTGTTTGCAGGTGATGATAGAACGCCCGATGTCCTTCTTTGCCGATACCATGCTCGTCTTCCTCATATTCAACGGAAATCGTGTACTGAGGAAACAGCTTGTGGTAATATCGAAAATCTTCTTCTGCCCATTCATCCGGTTTCCGCAGCAGAATCTTGACTTGTTCCAGCGGTGTCTGCAACAAACCAAACCGCTTTTTCCAAAGACGCTCCACATCGCGGATATCAGCGTTCTTGTCGATAGGCGTATTGTTGTCCATCACTCGGGTGTAGATATGGAAAGCCTGTACCATTTTCCCCTTCTTCGGAGGATCCGGCTTGTACTTTTTGTCCGTGTAACTCTCGATCAGATAGTAAGGAACATCGGTTGAGTTTTTGATAATAAACACATCTACTTCGTGACCTTCCAACCGAATTGTACGCACTTCTACTCGAGGGCGTATTTGTCCTGCAAACTCTTTTTGACTTAGAAAGTCAACTATGTTCTGTTGATTTCTTCGGTGAGGGTCATTTTCGACACCCATGATTTCAAATGTCTTATCACGAACACCCAGAATCAAATAGGTATCTCGGTCTGCCCGGTTGTTCGCAAGGCAAATGATATCATGCAGCAAAGCAGCCCTATCCTCGTGGTAGCATTCTTTGAAATCCCACCAATCATCCTCCCGCCCAGTGCAAATCAATGATTCTACTAATTCAGTTAAATCTTCGTCATAGTTTAACATCGAAGCGCCCCATTTATAAAACACAAATCAACCTACAAAGTAGTTGCTATAGGATCTAACTAATTCTCCACGGCGATAGTACTCGATATGGATTTCCTTCTGCCTATAGTTGATTTCATAATATACGCCCAATACATACCGGCACACATGCTCTGGCAAATTATGATCCCACGCCCACACATCATCAAACGAATCTTTCGTAAGGGCAATAAGCCGTTCACGGTCTTTTTGTTTCTTCGCTGACGGAGCATTGGATTTTTTCATTTCAATAGCGATTTGGTTGTCTTGGTCTACATTCTCACCTCTGCTGTGAAGGATTAAATCACAATTTATGGGGATTATTTCTTCTTGCTGCCCTCGGGTGGTTTTTCGAATGGTCTTGATACCACCCGCATTTCTGTTATACTCCACATCCGCGTAATATCCCGAATAAGAGTCATCTTCCTTGATGATATCGTGGATATGTAGCATCAGCACACCACACAAGGTCCGTTCAGCGACCTCGGTTCTAAATAAGCTATGTTCGGCCTGCAAGAACGCAAGGTTTGCTTCTTCAAACAGAGAAACCAGTTCGTCATAAGTTTTCATTACGTTCCCTCTATTTGAGACTTCAGCGAATCAAATTTTTTCTTTCGATCTATATGCTCCAATCGCATGAACGCAAGCAAACACATCTGATAGACCTCGTCATACCAATACTCCAACTGTTCATCTGATAGGTCGCCAACAGGTTTTTTATACTTTGTTCCCAATTGGTCTATATTGTTATGGCGTATATGAAAGTTATTGAATGTATAGAATAAGTCGCTGGAAAATGTTTTATCAATTCTTTCGAGGTTTGTTCTCTGCGGTTCGAGCAAATTCGCAAGATCAAGCAAAGTCGTTTTCTTTTCTGCCAGATTACCTTTCATCGAATAATGGTTATAGGAAATCAGCCTATACGACAAGCTCTCTGGAATAAATTCACCTTCAGCAACAGCTATTGCAGCAGGGTCTTTCTCCACAAAAATAGTAAGGTCATTCTGCTTCGCCTGCATATATCCGATTTTTTCAATCACCTGGCTGATTTGCTGTAGATAGAATTGAACATCAATAAGTTTTGTTGGCATATTCCCATATCCATAAGGATAACTCAGGGGAACACATTGGTATGCTATAAGTAGGTTTTCAATATATTCGCACAACGAAATTAAATGGTCAATATTGAAATTAGTCGGATCTTTTTCAAAATGAAATCCATGCAAATCATTAAATTCATCTAACGAAAGACATGTCCCTCTAAAGCAAAAAGCGATAAAATATGTGCTGAGCTCATCATAAACGGATATCCGGTTTGTGTTTGACACAGGAATGCTACGATCATATAACATTCCATAAAGTTTTTGATATTCTACCTTAATATCTATCTTTGCATCTTTTAAAATCTGCGCAAAATTTTGTCTCATGGATTCACCTGCTTTCATTCCACCGTAGCTTGTCCGTTCATGAGCATGGGGAGCAGCCAGTCACGGAGTTTTGTGAGCTCTCGGTTTTCTTGCTCTGCTACTCTGATTTTTTGCTCAATCGGTTGCACCATTTCCTCGAAAGATTTTATCTGGTCTCTTCTGGGGATAACTACCTTCATCTCAAAGAGAGTATCTTTTGTAATAGAACCAAAGGTGGTTCCATTGCCATCCATCACATCAAAAAGTTGCTTAAATCCTGAAAGGGTATACAGCAAGTGAAGCTGAGACCCAAATTTGCTGTTTAGTGCAGCAAGGCCACGGCCAATGCAGCAATCCTCCATAGCAATATTGAGCGTACCCACCGGAGCGCGGACACTCATAAGGATGTCACCAGCTTTAGCAAATCTGGTTGGTGCAGATGTATACACTCTTGGAACAGGAAAGCGTGTACCGAAGTCTGTACAGCCTTGGTAAAAGATCGTTCCACTCCCATTTTCGTTATAGGTGTCACCCGATGGAGATTGCCCCATCGTTATGTTGGCAATATCAGACAGCTGCCCCGCGCTCCATCCCTTCGGGATTTTGCGCTTGAGCTGGTCATTCCAGACCATCTCGCCGCCGGAAGAACAATAGGGCTTGCCCTCTGCGTTCGGGAAATCAAACTGCGTAAACCAGTAGTCGTAGAGTGTTTTGGCCATAGACTCAAGATTAAAACAAATATTTCGGTTGTTGTTAATCTTTCGGGATATGGCTTCTATTGCCATCGCGATTTTCTTTTGTTCAGTGATATCTTCCGGATATGATATAGGTGCATCTTTTAATTCAGAAAGTGTTATCAACGGAACAGTACTGCCCTTATTATTTCTAATAAAATAATTCTGCATCCAAGCGCTGGCAAACCAATAATATGCATATAGAAGATCGACTTTTCTTGTGTCTATACGAGCTCGAAGCTGCTTGTTTGAAATCACATACTTTTTGTATTTTAAAGGAGCTTCAAGAATGCCTACTTGGCCAATAGTTCCTGCAGCAGTAAAAATCAGGTCTCCTTCTTCGGCGTAGCAATTCAGTTCATCTGCCTTTTCTTCCGTAACAAACACAAAGTCATCATCATAAAACTTATCTAATGACAAACTTAGATTATTGCCGCGAATTACAGGCACGCCGTCCAAAACAAAAAATTTACTACTGATGTTCGAACCAAATGGGCCAGATATGATGGCTCCTTTGTCGGAACGGCAAATATCATTAAGAGTTGTGTGTATCCACTTACTCATACTTCACCCGTCCCAACTGTACTTTAATTTCATCTTCCAGACGACGGCTTTCTGCAAACATTTCATCCAATCGAGAAGTGAAGTTATCCATCTTTTCCACAAATTCTTCTGGCGTCAACTCCACATACTCAATCCTGACCTCGAAATACTGGCCGGCAGAAAAGGAGAACTTCTTTCCCTCAATATCAGCATAGCTGACAGTTACACAGAAATCGTCCTCAGCCTTTCCGGCATTAAAGGTTTTGATGATATGCGTGATCTCATCAACGCTCAACACAGTACGCTGATTTTTGCCATCGACCTTTTCTTTCGTCCCCAGTTTGGATGCATCCATCAGAATCACATTTCCGTCTTTGTTTTCTCGGTCGATGAACAAAATGGACACATTGGTACCGGTGGTGGCAAAAATGTTGGAGGGCATAGAAATTACACCGCGAAGCATCTTTTCTTTTACCAAATACTCTCGGATCTTTTTTGCAATTCCCGATTTGGTCAAAAAACCTGTCGGAACAACAATCGCTGCTTTTCCCTTGGGGGCAAGTGAGTATAAAATGTGCTGGATAAACAGCAGATAGACTGCCATTTTTTCTATGTCCTTTTTGGGAATACTCGGCACACCTGCGAAAAAACGCTTCTTGTGATTATCTCCTGCCAAAGTATCTCGGCTGTCGGAGAAATCCATATTGAAAGGCGGATTGCTGACAATATAGTCAAACGTGGCAAGCCCATCGCCTTTGGCGTTTTTGTGATAAGGCCGCAACAAAGTATCGTCATGTACGACATTGGGCAGCGAGTGGACGAGATTGTTGAGAATCAGGTTCAAGCGCAGGAACTCGTTGGACTTCTGGGATATATCCTGGGTATAGATGGTGCAGTTGCTTTCGCCGATTTCGTGGGCCAACGCCAGCACCAGTGTGCCGGAGCCTGCGGCTGGGTCATACACCGTCACATTCTTTACACCGTTAGGCACCATGATTTTTGCAATGATGCTGGCGATGGAATGTGGCGTATAGTATTCGGCGTACTTACCGAAATCCTTATTGTAGTCCTTGATCAGATACTCGAATATTTGAGCAAAGAAATCGTACTTCTGCTCAAACACACTATCGAAGCTGCATTCGGCAATCTTGTCGATGATAGCACGGCAGAAATCGTCCTTCTTCTCAGCCTCAATCACATGCTGGGAGATACCGCTGAACAAGCGCATGTTGGACTGGCCGCCAGTCCGGACAGAAAAGATATCAATGTTGTATGTAGCAATATCCAGCAGAGTATCATCAAAGACCGTATGAAAATTTTCTTCATTTTTTCGGTTGAACAGGTAAGAGATAAAGTGAGTCTGCTTCAGTTTTGCAGTATCCGGGCCAAAACCAAGCAGGAACAGTTCATAGTCATCATCGGTCATCTGGGCGAGTTGCTTTTCGGCATCTGCCGGGGACAGCTTTGCCAGCACAGGCTCTACTCGCTTCGCTTCGAAAAGGAACTTGTCGTTGAGAAACTTGTAAAGGAAAACCTCAGTGATGATTTTGTATTCGCTGGAGGCATTGCCCAAACCGAAATTGGTACATACAGCCTTCAGGCTATCGATCATCTGCTTGGTTTGCAGAGTAATATTGGAATCCATTATGATGCAAAATTCCTTTCCGTAAAGTATTCGTTGGAAATACAGGTGCCGATATACTTGATTTGCGCAGCAGAGTATTTCAAATGCTGGGCGTCAAGCTCCTGCTTAATCATCGGGAACATGCCCTGCATGAAGTAAGGCTCATTGTCCATCAAGTGACTATTGGAAAGCACTTGGGAATCCACCCGGTGCTTCAGGTGCGTAAGGACCTGATGCAGTACGACATCCCCAGCAATGGGAGGCGGCGTTTCACGCAGGCGTTTATGGGTACGCATAAATTTCACATCGCCATCGTATTTGGCAGCCAGCATCTGGTCAGCAAGATTCTTTTGCTCGGCCAGCTTGCGGATGCGCTCTAAGGCTTCGATATCCGCTGTCATTTCGTCAGCGGTCAATTCCTCGATATTCTTCTTAGCCAGCAAACGCTGCAGTTCTTCCAGTAGTGTGATGTACTCAGGGTCTTTTGGGTCGAGCGTATGCAGAACGGCCTTGCGGGTCCGATTGAGGGTATCCTGATATTTATCAGCAATCACCAGTTCTTTCTCGGAAACCTTGCGGAAATGGAACTCAATTTCGTCCATAGCAAGGTTCAGAATAGCGCTCATATCCTGGGCTTCTTCAAGGAGCTTCTTCTGGTTAATAAGTGCAATCCTATTGCAGACCTCGCTATAAAGGGCACTGATGTTGTTCAGGTCAAATTGGTCAGCCAGTTCGTCATAGCCGAACAGTTTTGCAACATTGAACAATTCTTTATACAGTTCCAATGCACGGCGGAGCTGTATGAGATCCTGTTTATCGTCTATGGCAGAAATCTGCTGTGAGAAAACCTCCGCATTTCCAGTATCATACAGGAACAGTACGTCCTTAATGTCCTGCAAGTCTGCTTCAATTGTCTCCGGGGATTTGAAGATGTTATCATACTGCTTGAACTCATCGCCCAGTTCGGCCTGAAGCTCATCGAAATATGCTTTATTGGTCTTATCAAATTCCGCACGGATATCCGCAAAATCGACCACATAACCGTATCGATAATTCTTGTAGGGCCGGTTAACCCGGGTCAAGGCCTGTAACAGATTGTGGTCTTTGATCACACGTCCCAAGTAGAGTTTCTTCAGCCGAGGAGCATCAAAGCCGGTCAGCAACATGTTGTAGACCACGAGAAAGTCAATCGTGCCTTTTTTGAAGGCGTCTATATTGTCTTTTCGGGTCTCTTTGTCGTCTGCATCATGCAAAATCAATGCCGCAGAATAGGGATAGGATTTTAACTCTTCAAAAATCGCACGCGCCTGCTCGGAAGAATCGCAGACGATCATACCACCGATGGATTCATCGTTCATGGCGATACGGCTCTTGCGGAAATCGTCCGTAATATACTCGACCAAGGCAGAAACATATTTCGGATGCGCGTACATCTCTTTCTTATCGAGAGAGCCTTTGAGCATCTCAATTTCTTCCAATGCTTTTTGCAGCTTTTTCTTATAGGTAGTTTCAATGCCTTCGCGAATCAACTTGAGAGTATATCCATCAGCAATAGAGCGATTGTAGTAATATTTGTGGATATAATTACCGAACACAGACTTGGAATCATATTTTTTGCCTGCAATCGGCTTTCCGTCATCATCGTAAATCGTACCAATCAGTGGCGTGCCAGTCAATGCGATCATAACCGCTTCTCGGTCGGAGGAAAGTAGATTGGCAAGGAAGGATCCGGTAGGTTTATAGCTGCGGTGGGCTTCATCCAAGAAATAGATGCGCTGTACATTTACTGCATAGTCGGACTGTTTCGCAATGGATTCCTTGGAGAACTTCTGAATATTGACCACCGTGATCGTAGGTTTGCCGGTGTTGTTGACTGTTCCGGTGGAATGGATGTTTTTGATGAAGTCTTCCTTGGAATTGGTTTCCTCTACATGAAGTCCACGAGCACGGAACTCATTGGCTGCCTGTGTCAATAGGTCAAGACGGTCTACGATGAAATAGAATTTTGCAATCGTTCCATGCTTCTGATAGTAGTCAGTCAGATAACGGACATTGTAATAGGCAAGCGCTGTTTTACCACTGCCCTGGGTATGCCAAATGATGCCGTTTTTTACCCCGGCATTCAATTTGTTTTCGATTGCTTTAGTAGCAAAGAACTGTGGATACCGCATCAGATGTTTTTCCAGATGGGTGATACCATTTTCATCTGTCCGTTCTACATAAGCGATTGCATATTTCAAGAAAGTTAGAATACGCTCAAACGAAAAAAGCGAAGTGATAATTCTATTGGTAGGCGAAACTGGGGAACTATTTGTTACATACTCCGGGCTATACTTGATGCTACTCAGATTGTTATCGGTCAGAATGAAATTTTCAACCGCCTCATCCTTCTCTGGCACGGAAGTCAAGAGCTTTTCGTCTTCCTCTCGGAAATGACTAAAAAACAGCTTCTCATAGCTGATGGTGGAGTAGAATGCTCCTTCCAGAGGGACGGCTTCGGTGTCATCATATTCGCTATTATTGGAGAACACCATGATCTGAGTCAAGTTGATAAACCGTCTAAACTTCTTATTCTTAACCCGCATCAACATGCGATCATATTCGGCCTTGATGCCGCCCTTGTTGTTAGGCTTTTTTACTTCGATAAAAGCCAAAGGAATACCATTGATAAGTGGAGTGATATCAGGGCGAAATTCATCAGAACCATTCTTGCAAGTCATCTCTGTGACCACATGATAAGAGTTGACTGTCCCTCCGAAATCTTCAAAATCAATCAGTTTCAAGCCGTTGTATCCATTGATGAGAACTGAATAAAACTCCCTGCCCAAATCATCGTTTTCCAGCATTGCTTTCAAAGCATTGACAATTTTCTGGACATCTGTGGTAGTCAAGGAAGTAGCATTGATCCGATTGATTGCATCACAAAGAACATCGACCAAAATGTTGGTATCGTCGTCGATGACTCCTTCATATTTTCTCAGAGAGATGTATTTATATCCCAGACGAGTGAAATGCACCAATGCAGGAATTTTGACTCGAGAGTTTTCATTGTGCGGCATTGTGCAATCCTCCTTTGTGACAGAATTAGTTTTTTCCTTATGATTTCAACTTATAAATGCGGTTTCGATTGCCGCCCTCTGTAACAATCGTTCCCTCAACGATCATCTCGCTGAGTATCCGTCTTGCTCTTGCGTCTTTAACGCCGAGCATATCGGAAATATCTGAGCATTTTGCAGAAGCATGATCTGTAAGATATTCAAGGATGGCGATTTTTTGTGTGGCGGTTTTTGTACCTTTATCGCCATTCTTTATCGCTACTTTTTTATCGCTACTTTCTTTTTTGAGTAGCGATAATGATAGAATAATTCTGTCCGGTTCAGAGAGCTCCACGATAACTGGCTCTTTCCACCCCTGCTCACGCCAGACACGGAATATATTCGGAATACCACTTCCAGCACGCTCACCAATATCAATCAGGTTGAACATCTTCAGCATCGTTCCGTTCCGCGGATCAGAAACACCACCGCTTTTTGCGGCATCAATTTCGATGCGGAAGCTGCCCGGATTAGACATCGTAATGCTATTACGCTTTTTGATGATGACCAGCCCCTGCCTACCGTAATAATCAGCATTGACCAAACAGTTGGCCAGCGCTTCGCGCAGTGCCTGATGCACCGTAGTATCATCCACCCGAACGCCCCCGTCCATCTTAAACGGCACCTTGATGTCCTGGATCAGCTTGTTATAGACGCGGAAATAGAAGTCATACACATTACCGCTCCAGTCACCGGAAGACGAAATGATACGATCTGTCCAACGGGTATCAGCATCATACTGTTCTTGGTAATCCAGAAAGTAAGCGTTGAATTCCCGCACAATATCGTACTCGTTGCCAAACATGAGAAGTCCTGCGGAGGTAGGATGCTTCTTTCCGTCAGGGCCGATGCCCACAGCACCCAGCTTCAGGAGGAAATCTTCATCCTCCAAGGCTTCCCACACATGGCCGGGTCGAGAAAGGCGCATTCTCTGACGGTAGCTGCGGATGCTCTCCTGGTTGAACACCGTCAAGTCCATTTCGCTCAGAATGAGCATGTCTTGCGTTTTCACGGATGCGTCCCGCACCATGGCCTGATATTCTTCCTTGGTGCAGCGGTAGTCGCCCTCACCGTTACGGCGGTATGTGCAGAGCGGATTGCCGTCCACATACACCGGTTTATAGGAGCGCTCGGCACGGGGGACATTGATGACCACGATATGGTTGCCGTCGACTTCCTGAACAAATACATCCTTGGATGACAGCACATTCACGCTGGTCTTGTTGGGATTGTTGACGATATCCCAGAACTCCTTGATGAGTTTCTCCGGGTCAGGCAGATCCACAGTGCGGAAGGATTTGTCGGTCAGCTCCTCCACGCCCAGCAGGATAATGCCGCCGTGGGTATTGGCGAAGGCAGAATAGGTTTCCCAAATGCTTTTGGGCAGGCCACCAAGAGCTTTCTTCGCCTCAATACGGTTGTTCTCCCGATACTGCTCGATTTTGGAAAAGTCAATCATGGTTTTCCTCCTTTACGAGCTCTATGATATCGCAGAAGTCGCAATCCAGTACGGTACAGATTTTCGTCAGAATCTCTGTACTGACATGCTGGTTCTTGCCCAGCTTGGCAAGGGCGGTCGTAGACATGCCGGTAGCCAGACGCAGATCCTTTTTTTTCATGTTTTTATCAATCAGGAGTTTCCACAGCTTATTATAACAAATCGTCATCGTAACACCTCGTGTCAGAGTATACACTAATACGGGTTAATTCTAACACAGCAGCTTCAGTTTGTCTATTGAAAATCCAATTTTCAGATTCGTGATGTCCTTTCCAGACGAGAGATTTTGAATTATAAACTGGCAAAGGATAACCGCAGGAATGCTTTTTTGCTCTCCTGCGGTTATTTCTTTGTTTATGCGGCGCAATTTTTGAGGTCAACCCATGATGTCGATTTTGTTCCCATTTTCGTAAATGTCCGCGCCGTATTCGCAGTGATTTGGCCCTTGGTATTCCAGCCAACCGAAGCCCCCCACATAGACCATATCGCCGGGTTGCAGATCAGTGACCGCCTGCGCCGGGGCGGGTACGGGAGTAGGTTCCGAAGCATGTTCCGATTCAGCCGTTGGTCGTGCGTTTGAATCTACGGATGCTTCCACTGGTGCAGGCTCCGGCTCATTGGTGGTTTCATGGGGAGGCTCCGGCTGCAGACTCTCAGTTTTTTCTTTCTCTGACGGTGGTGTTGCTTCGAATTTTTCTTCGCGTTCTGCAACGGTCGCTTCTGGAGCGCTTACGGCGGGTGATTGGGGCGGTGCGGGTGTTCCCCCGACCGTTTCAGCCTGCGGCCACACGGCGGCACACAGGGCGAGACAGGCGGTAATCGCCGCGGTAACGATGATTCTCTTTTTCATTTTGGTTCCTCCTCTTTGGATGTAAAATGATTGAGTTCTGTGGACAACTCACCTTTTGCGGAATAGCTATCAGAACTTCAGAAGATTATCCAGAGCATTTGCCGCCTGCTGCAGCTCACTCTGCGTAGCTTCCTTTGGCATATCCTCATCCTTTTTTGCCGTGTACAGCAGATAGGGTTCATAGTTCTGCCGGGTGATCGTGGGGCGGTAGTGTCCAAGCATCCGCGCCAGTTCCTTGGTTTCCATACCGTTCCGTAGAGATAGGACGGCGCAGGTGTGCCGGAGATCTGTGAATCGGATGTGGTCAAGCCCCGCTTCCTTGATGATCTCATTGTGCATCCGGCGCACCATCTGCGGCGAGTAAGGTTTCAGCGTGGCCGGGTGCATAAACATGAGCGGACTGCTTGGGTGCTTGTCGTGTTCCATGATCAGGAGGTCGATCACCTCCGATGTCAAGGTTATTGTTCTCGTTTCCGAGCCATATTCGATCAACTCCCGCCGTTCTACAGAGCGCTGCTCTGATATGGTCAGCGTCCTGTTTTTTACATTGAGGTCGCTCCATTTCAGGGCGATTAGCTCGCCTTGGCGTAGGCCTGTCGTCAGCGCCAGCATGAACATGGGGAGATGCCCCAGCCGTTCTGCCGCATCCAGATAATCCTCCATCTCCAGCGGCGTCAGCACATCGGCATTGACCTTCTTTGGCTTGGAGTAGTGGAACGCTCTGGCGGGATTATCGCCAATCAGGCCATCCCGCATGGCTTGGTCCAGGCATTGCTGAAGCAGGCGGTGGATGTGCCGCATGGTTTCTTCCCCCAAACCAGAGCTGCCGGGTCGATGATTGCCGAAGCGCCGTCGTTCCTCCAGAAAATCTTCAACCATCTCCGATGTCAATTCAGAGAGCGGTATATCTCCCAGGCCGGGGATGATATGGTTCTTAAATACATAGTTGTGTGCCGCATAGGTGGTCGGTCTGCTCTGGGACTTATCGTAGGTTTCCTGCCAGAAGTTGATGTATTCCCGAAGAGTCATATTCCCACCTCCATGCACTGGCGCTGCAGATCCCGGAATGCCACCCACGGGAGTCTGGCCTGTTTCAGGATTTTCTTGTGTAGATAGTAGAACTCGTGGAGTTTATACTCCGCTCCAGTTTTGGGATTGAGGAACACATAGGGCGAGTCAGTTTCCGGCAGCTGCTTCAGAAGGCGTTCTGCTTTGGCGTTGAGCGTCAGCAACCGCTGACCCTTGAGGATGTACCTGTAGCGGACATGAAAATCGGCCCACGACAAGGTGATCAGTTCACATTGCCGCAGGCCGCTTGAAAGTCCTGTATAGATGATGGGAAGTACGCCGAGCTGCTCGGCTGTGTTGAGGTAACGCTGAATTTGTCCCAGGCGCAAAGGAGCTGTTTTGTATTCCTCTGCCTTGGGCTCCTGGCAGAGCCGCACCGGGTTGTAGGGAATGAGCTGGTCCTGTGCCGCTTTGTCCATGCACCGCCGCAGGAGCAGATGGACGCACCAGACACTTCTGGCACTGAGCCCCCAGTTCTGCAGGCTGTCGTAGAAATCCGTGACCGTCTGCTCTGTCAGGTCAGAGAGCGCCACACTTCCGATGCTGGGGATGATGTGGCTGTAGATCAGATTGCGGTACCCGCCCTCGGTGTTGCCGTTCCATTTATGGCGGTTGGTGATGAACCACCGGCCGCACCACCGCCCGACTGTCATGGTATTTTCTTTCTGCATATCGTCGCCTCCTTTTGGCAAACGAACAATATCACAGAAAGCAGGAAATAGCTACTGAAAAGAGCGGAACATTTGCAGGAAAACTACTATTCCAGACGCTGCCGATGGCAATCTTTCTTGTCATTCTTGTCAATTGCTAATCACATGACAAAAATCCGGTTTTACAGCTTTATAAGAATCCCCATGCCGGGTTTATTTCTTTGTTTATGCGGCGCAGTTTCTGAACTGCTCCCTGCGGCAAAAAGCACCTGCTGTCGGAGGTGAATCTGGTCGGAAGCACTTTTAATATACAGAATTCCATCCCATACAAATCCCAAAAGCCGAAAGCGGTGGCTGAAATAAACAGGCCAATAGAGTTCCAAAGAGGAACTGTTGGAGCGACAGAAAGCGCTAAAGAGGGCACAAGAGTCCTCACTGAAGGTTCAGACATAGGTTTGGGTTCAAGAGACCGGGCGTTCGAGTCGCCCCACTCGGACCAAAACCCTCTGAAATCGGTTGATTTCAGAGGGTTTTTCTTATTTGCTTCGGAAACCGCCGGCTCTGCCGGTGGAGGTATCCCGCAAAAAAGCTTTAGCTTCAAGCATCGAGCGCAGCGAGCGAATAGGGAGGAATCTTCCGATTCCTTCAAACGCGAAGTAGAAGAAGCATCGCCCGTTTACGGGCTGCGGGGCGGGTAATGCGGCTGGCAAATTATTCGTAGCATCTTAAGATGCGTGCCAGTAAAAGGCCCTTATAGGGCCTAATCAAGCCACCGGCTTAGCCGGCGGTCATGACTCATTGTCTATTGCGGCGCAGAATTTGAGGAGTGTCGCTATGGCAAAAAATGTGATAATTCGATGTTGTAGGTTTGTCAAACATATTGGACAGCGAACTCATTAGCCGAGAGCCAGCGGAG
>ERZ791826.274-NODE-274-length-55988-cov-5.069118_pt1 | contig 55988 bp, 46 predicted proteins | sample MGYA00510297_ERZ791826 | MGnify/ENA primary metagenome ERZ791826 (study PRJEB30046, sample SAMN00792004) | human gut metagenome | study: EMG produced TPA metagenomics assembly of the A metagenome-wide association study of gut microbiota in type 2... | reverse complement strand
GACGAAAAATTTGACGACGCATCTGTCGCACAATCTTTGTGCGGTATTGCCATAGGATCACTGCGTTCTGAAAGGAGGAAGCCAATGGAAAAAATCGACATTCTGTCCCTGACACCGGAAGTGCTGGGGCAGCATCTGGCGGAGATGGGGGAACCGAAATTCCGTGCCAAACAGCTTTTTTCATGGCTCCACCAGAAGCAGGTCACGGAATTCGACCAAATGACTACACTTTCTCTCCAACTCCGGCAGAAGCTGAACGAAAAATTTTGTATAAATAGACTAAATATTGCAAGAAGGCTTGCATCTTCTACCGATGATACGGTAAAATACTTGTATGAGCTGCCGGACGGCAACTTTGTGGAAACGGTTCTCATGGATTATCACCACGGAAAAAGCCTTTGTATTTCCACACAGGTGGGCTGCCGTATGGGCTGCCAGTTCTGTGCATCGACCATTGCCGGCTATGTGCGGGATCTGATGCCGTCGGAACTGCTGCTGCAGATCTACGAAACCCAGCGGGATTCCGGCTGCCGCATTGACAGTATTGTGCTGATGGGAATTGGCGAGCCGCTGGACAATTTCGAAAATGTGGTGCAGTTTTTCCGCATTCTCTCACACCCCGACGGCATGCAGATGAGTCTGCGGCACGTGGCACTTTCCACCTGCGGACTGGTGCCGCGGATCCGGCAGCTGGCAGACCTGCGGCTGGGAGTGACTCTTTCGGTATCTCTCCACAGCCCCGAGAACCAGCACCGCAGTGAGATCATGCCCATAAACCGGCGGTATCCGGTGGAGGAACTGCTGGACGCATGCCGCTACTACTTCGACACCACCGGCAGACGAGTGACCATTGAATATGCAGTCATCAACGGCGTGAATAATACCAGGGCAGATGCCCTGCAGCTTGCCAGGCGGCTCCGCGGCATGCAGTGTCATGTGAATCTGATTCCGGTGAATCCGATCAGGGAACGGTCATTCCGGTCGTTCCGGAAAGATGTGGAACGGTTCCAGAGAGAACTGACCGGACTGGGCATCAACGCCACGATCCGGCGGACACTGGGCAGCGATATACAGGCGGCATGCGGACAGCTGCGGCGAGACGCAGACCAACAGAAACAAACCGCCGCAGAAACTGTGAAAAATGAATCTGGCAACACGCTCTTTGGAGGTGGTAAAAATTGACGAGTGCATCGCAAACACATATTGGCTATATTCGAGATGAAAATCAGGACCGCGTGGGAACGCGGCAGTTTGGAGAGAATCTGCTGCTGGTCGTCTGTGACGGCATGGGCGGCGAACGCTCCGGCAGCAAGGCAAGTTCTATGGCGATAGACGTCTTTTTTGAACATTTTGAAGAAGGCTACACCGAGGACATGGACGCATACAGCGTGCGTTCGCTTCTGCTTTCCTCCGTGTCTGCGGCGAATTCCGTAGTATATACGACCGCCCGCATGGACTACCAGAACTTTGGCATGGGAACAACCTGTGTAGCCGCTTTTGTGACAGCGGAATACATCGCAGTGGCGAACGTCGGCGACAGTCGGGCGTATCTGCTGACCAGGGAAACCATGGAGCAGGTGACCACTGACCACACTGTGGTGCATATGCTCATGGAAACCGGACAGATCACAGAAGAAGAAATGGAAACTCACCCCAAGCGGCATATGCTGATGAAAGCGGTGGGGGTAGAACGGACAGTGTGTCCGGATTTCTTCCGCATTGATCTGGAGGAGGGGCAGACCTATCGGCTGCTGCTCTGTTCTGACGGTCTTTCCGGATTCTGCTCCGATGCAGAAATACAGGAGGTCTTGCAGGAAGATGTTTCCGATACCGAAACTGCTCAGAAGCTGATCGACGCTGCATTGGAAAAGGGCGGACGAGATAATATTTCAGTTGCCATTGCAACTGTGTCACATAATACGGAGGAATGAGAAGCATGGATAAGGATAAACTGATTGGAACACGGCTGGACGGTCGCTATGAACTGACAGATCTGGTCGGCGAAGGCGGCATGGCGAATGTTTATCGTGCATCAGATGTGCTGGATAATCGTGTCGTCGCCGTGAAGATTCTCAAAAATGAATACTCCGAGAGTGAAGAATTCCAGCGGCGGTTCCGCGACGAGTCCAAGGCAATCGCCATGATGTCCCACCCGAATATTGTAAAAATCTACGATATGGGCTTTTCGGACAAGATGCAGTATATCGTCATGGAGTACATTGACGGCATTACGCTGAAAGACTACATCGACAGCGAACATGTGCTCAACTGGAAAGATGCGGTGCACTTTGTCGTGCAGATCCTGCGGGCACTACAGCACGCCCACAACCGCGGTATCGTACACCGTGACATCAAGCCGCAGAACATCATGCTGCTGACAGACGGCACCATCAAGGTCATGGACTTTGGTATTGCCAAGTTCGCCCGCGAGGAAAGCCGTACTGCGACCGATCAGGCGATCGGCACGGTGCACTATATCAGTCCGGAACAGGCACGGGGTGACGTGACCGATGCCAAGAGCGACCTGTATTCCGTGGGTGTCATGTTCTATGAGATGCTCACCGGCAGAAAGCCCTTTGACACGGACAATCCGGTTTCCATTGCCGTGATGCATATGCAGAATGTGGCAGTGCGTCCCCGTGACATCAACCCGAATATTCCCTCCGGTCTGGAGGAGATCATCATGCACGCCATGGAGAAAGACGCTTCCAAGCGGTACCAGACGGCGGCAGAAATGATTCGGGACATTGAAGCGTTCAAGTCGAACAATCAGATCATTTTCGGCTATTATAACGCTCCGGAGCCGACCCAGTATTTCACCCCGCCGGAAACCGGAAACAGACGGGCACCCCAGCGGGAACGGGTGGCTTATGAGCAGAACGGCGGCGGTGGCCGCGGCGATTACTACGAGGACTATCCGCCGGAAAACGAGTCGGAACCGGAGCAGTCCAAGTCGCTGGTCATTCCGATTCTGACGGCAGTCACCATTGTTGTGCTGGTCGTTGCCGCAATCGTGATTTTCCTGATCGTGGGACAGGGTACCAACGGTTCCAACAGCTCCACCGATGAAGTGCCGAAGGTGATCGGCATGAACTACGATGATGCAGTGCTAAACTACCCCAACATCGATTTTGAAGTGGCGGAGCAGGACTACACCGACAAGTATGAAGAAAACATCATCTATAAGCAGAGCATCGAAGCCGGACAGTTCGTCAAGAAGAACAAGGACGGAAAGATCGAACTGGCAGTTGCCGTCAGCAAGGGTGTGCAGAAGGTACAGATCCCTGACCTGACCAACTATACAGCACAGGAAGCAGAAGATGCCCTCAAGGCACTGGGACTGACTGCGGAGCAGAAGAAAACCCAGAGCACCTCTGAGGAGAACATCGAAGCCGACCACGTTATTCGTACCGATCCGGCAATGAATGAGGAAGTTGCCGTTGGCTCCAACGTGGTGATCTACGTCAGTCAGGGTGTTGCCGTAGACGAAACCGACGTGCCGAAGTTTGTGGGCATGACACAGGAAGATGCCCAGAAAGAGGCGGACAGCCGCAAGCTGAAGCTGGAGATCACCGAAGTGCCCTCTACGGAAGAAAAGGGCATCGTCACCGAGCAGGATCCGGAACCGGGCAAGGTCGTGGTTTCCGGTTCCACCATTAAGCTGAATGTCAGCAACGGCGAACAGCCGGAGGGTGAAGTCACCTATGGTCTGGAGAACCTGCCGATTTCCAGCATGAGCGGCATGTACACCTTGAGCTTCACCACCGATGAGGACGGTGTCATTGCCTCCCGCCAGTTCGTTGCCGAGAGCCTGACCAATGCTTCTGTCAGCGTGAAAGTCAAGGGCAAGGGCAGCAAGGTGGTAAAGGTTTCGATCACCAGTGCACAAAGCGGCAAGACCGAGGTGCTGGGAACGTACACGTTTGACTTTGCCAATAAGAAGTTCACTGCGTCCAGCGAGAACATCGAGGGTGCTCTCAGCGGAGTTGCAGTGCAGACTGTTCCGGCAGTGACTGCGGCACCGGTAGAAACTGCCGCACCGGACGGTGCACCATCGGAGGTGGAATGATCTGATGAAAAATCTCCCTGTTGCCATTCCCGAAACCGCACAGGGCAGAATTATCACATCGGTAGGAGGTCTCTATACAGTAGAGACCTTTTCCGGTATCTGCACCTGTAAAGCAAGAGGCATCTTTCGAAAACGCGGCATCACGCCCTATGTGGGGGACTATGTGCAGCTGTCCGAGGACGGCGTGATCCAGGAGATCCTGCCGCGGAAAAACAGCATTTTAAGACCTCCGGTGTCCAATCTGGATCAGATCTTCTTTGTGGTGTCTACCTGTCACCCTGCTCCGAATCTGCTGCTGCTGGATTCGTTCCTGACGGTCGCCATTTATCAGGATATTCAGCCGGCAGTGGTGCTCACCAAAATGGATCTGCACCGCGGAGAACAGCTGGAAAAGCTGTACACCGATGCCGGCATTCCGGTGTATCCGGTGGAATACGACAAGCCGGAAACGATCGCCGCCGTGTCAGAACTCCTTGCCGGAAAAATCAGCATGATGACCGGCAATTCCGGCGTAGGAAAGTCCACGCTGCTCAACGCCATTGACCCGTCCCTGCAAATCGCCACCGGAGAGATCAGCGAGAAGCTGGGACGCGGCAAGCACACCACCCGACAGGTACAGCTGTATCCCTGTGCCGGCGGCTATCTGGCGGACACGCCCGGATTTTCCACCTTTGAGGTGGAGCAGTATCTGCAAATGGACAAGGAACGCATTGCAGACTGCTTTCCGGAGTTCCAGCCCTATCTGGGACAGTGCCGGTTCAGCGACTGTGCACACGTCTGTGAAAAGGGCTGTGCCGTGGTAGAAGCTGTGCAGGCGGGAAAAATTTCCAAGAGCCGTCATGATGCCTATGTTTCTCTGTATCAGACGGCAAAGCAGCGAAAGGCGTGGGAATCATGAAGCAGGCAGTGATTTTTGCAGGAGCACCGGTACAGCCGGAGTTACAGCCGCCGGTGCCGCAGGCAGACTTGTATCTCTGTGCCGATGCCGGCGTGCGGCTGGCACAGGCTCTGGGAATCGTTCCTGACCGCATCATGGGTGATTTCGATTCGCTGGGCGATGTTCCCGCTGGGGAGAATGTGGAAGCGTTTTCGCCGGAAAAGGACGACACGGACATTTTGCTGGCGGCAAAATATGCCTTGTCTGCGGGGTGCAGCCGTCTGATTTTTTACGGTGCACTGGGCGGCAGACTGGATCACATGGTGGCAAATCTTCAGATGCTGCGGTTTCTGGCAGACCGGAACGCACAGGGCATACTGGTAGACCATGCCCATTGGATCACGCTGCAGCGTGGCGGAACGGCATCGTATCCCAGACGGGAGGGCATGTACTTTTCCCTGTTTGCCATGACGGAACGGTGCGAAGATGTCACGCTGGAGGGTGTGGCGTACCCGCTGTGTCACGGGGTATTTTCCAACGCGTTTCCGCTGGGTGTCAGCAACGAGATTCTCGCAGAAGCGGCAAAGGTGACTGTGGGCAAGGGCGATCTGCTGGTGATGTATGCGAAAGACTGATTTGGCAGGAGGAACGAATGAGCGAAAAACGAGAACTGAAAGAAACGCTTCTTTTCGAGAAGAATCATCGAATCCACGGTGGGATCTATCATAAAATGCAGGTGGATTTTGCCTATAATTCCAATCATATAGAGGGCAGCAGGCTGACTCATGAACAGACCTGTTATATTTTCGAAACCCAAAGCGTGGACGGTGCTGTGTTCGTCAACGATGTTTTTGAAACGGCGAATCATTTCAGGTGTCTGGACTGGGTGCTGGACACCATTTCCGAACCGCTGTCGGAGGAATACGTGAAGCAGATGCACCGCATTCTGAAAGCCGGACTGATGACACAACAGAATCCGGAAGTCGTGATCGGTGATTATAAGAAATACGCCAATGTGGTGGGCGGCATCGAAACGGCAAAGCCCGGTGAGGTATCTTCACAAATGGCACAGCTGCTGCAAACTTATCAGAATTTGCAGCAGCCGGACTTCTATGAAATTGCGTGGTTTCATATGGCGTTCGAAAAGATACACCCATTTTATGACGGCAACGGCAGAGTCGGCAGACTTTTGCTGCTGAAAATGTGTCTGGAAAACGACATTGTGCCGTTCTATATCAACAGCGAAAGCAAGATGTTCTATTACGCCGGTCTGAAAGAATGGCAGACACAGGGCAAGCCCAACCGTCTGCTGGACGTGTTCCTGTCTATGCAGGATGACATGAAAGCTGTGCTGGATTATTTTGAGATCGACTACGATCACACCGAAACCACTGCCAGTACACTGGCAGAGCAACACAAAAAGTGGAAGCTGTAACAGTATTGGGACAGTCCGTTGAGGGAAACCCTTTTGAAAAAGGGTTCTCCCTCAAACTCCCTTCCGAAAACTTCACTTTATTTTTGTAGATAGGGGCTATAGCCCCTATCTACAAAAATGGAATAAAAGTCTTTGAAAAGGGGTCTGGGGAAAAACTTTCCTCAGAAAGTTTTCCCCCAGTAGGCTTTCCGAAACACAGCCGGCAGCTTCCATAATTTTATGACCTCCGTGTACCTGAATTGGTGCACGGAGGTTTTTTTGCATACTCGTCCGATGCCGTGCATAGAATGGGACAAACACAGGGACAGCCCATGACCGACAGGAGGACGTATGGAACAGAATGGAATACAGGCTGTGCTGCACTGTCTGCCGCCGCAGATCCGCAGCTGGATACAGCAGCTTTCGGCGGCAGAACTGGCACAGGTACAGGAGATTCGGCTGCGGGCAGAACGCCCCGTCTGCATACAGATTCACGGCAGGGAACAGTTATTGCAGCCGGAGAGTGTTCTCTCCCAGAAAGCCGTGGAACAGGTGTTTCAGGCGGTGTGTGAATACTCCGTCTACCGCTATGCAAAGGAGATCGCAGAGGGCTTCGTCACCATTGCCGGCGGCAATCGGGTGGGCATTGCCGGCTCGGCAGTCTATCAGGAAGGCAAACTGGTGCAGATGCGGCATATCAGCGGACTGAACTTCCGCGTTTCCCACGCCGTGACCGGCTGTGCCGAATCGCTGTACCGCCGGACTTGTGCCAGGCAGCCTGCCAGCCTGCTGCTGGTCGGGGCAGTCGGCTCCGGAAAGACCACCATGCTGCGGGATCTGTGCCGGCTTCTGGGGGCTTCTCACCGGCTGACACTGGTGGACGAACGCAGCGAAATTGCCGCTGTGCACCATGGTGTGCCCCAGTATGATGTGGGACTGCACACCGATGTGCTGGACGGTTTTCCCCGTGCAGAGGGACTTCTGACGGCACTGCGGGTGATGACACCGGAGGTGCTGGTCTGTGACGAGATCGGCACAGAGGCAGATGCACAAGCCATTCTGGGGATACACGGGTGCGGCGTGCCGGTGATCGCCTCTGCCCACGGAACATCATGGGAGGACTTGGAACGCCGTCCGGTGCTGCGGCAGCTGCTGGAACAGGGTGTGTTCCGCTATGCGGCGATTCTGTCTGTGCAGGAACAAGGCGTTGTCCGGACACTGCGGCAGGTGACAGCATGATGAAGTGGCTGGGACTGCTGCTGGTGGTTTGCAGCGGCGGCGGTATCGGATTCCTGTATGCCATGCAGCTGCGGCAGGAACGCACCAATCTGGAACGGCTTTGTCAGATGCTGCGGGAAATCGCAGTGCAGATCGCGTTCCGCAGTCTGACGGTGCAGGAACTGTTGGAACAGCTTTGTCGGGAAACCGCTTATGCAGCGTTTCAGTTTCCGGTGACAGTGCTTTCCGGCATGGAACAGGGGCTGCCGCTGGCGGAGGCGTGGGCGGCAGGGATCCGGCAGGACAAGGCAGTGCCGGAACCGGCAAAGAAACTGCTGCTGCCGCTGGGGGAAGAACTGGGAGCCAGCGACTTGGACGGACAGGCGGCAACGCTGGCACAGTATCGCATGCAGCTGGAGCCCTATGCGGCGGAAGCCGGAGAAAAATGTGTGCAGCGGCAGCGGCTGTATTGCAGTCTGGGGCTGCTGGGAGGACTGCTGGCGGCGATACTGCTTTGTTGAAAGGGAAAGTGGTAATGGAGATCGATCTCATTTTTAAGATTGCCGGTACAGGCATTATTGTGGCAGTGCTGAATCTGGTGCTGAAACGGGCGGAACGGGAGGAACAGGCGATGATGACAACACTTGCCGGATTGGTGGTGGTGCTGATGCTGCTGGTAGACCAGATCGGCACCTTGTTCGAACGGGTGAAGTCGGTGTTCGGGCTATGATCGATGAAACCGTAACTGCGGCGGCAGTCTGCATCACGGCGGCGATCTTTTCCACATTGTTGAAACAGTACTGTCGGGAGCACGCCCTGTTTTGTGTCCTCGGAGCCTGTGCGGCAGTGGGCATTGCAGCAGCGGCATACCTCACGCCTATTGTCAGCCAGATGCAGGAACTCTTTGCAAAAACCAGTCTGCCGGCGGCATATCTGGAAATCCTGTGGAAAGCACTGGGTATTTGCTATATTACCGGTATCGCCGGTGACCTGTGTCAGGACTGCGGTGAGTCGGCACTGGCAAAGACGGTGGAACTCTGGGGCAGGCTGTCGCTGGTGCTGCTGTCCCTGCCCCTGCTGGAAACGCTGCTGCGGACTGTGACGGAGGTGTTGTCATGAAATTGTGGAAAGTCCTCTTGCCGCTGCTGGTGCTGGGGTACAGCCTGTGGTGCTCCTGTCCGGTTCTGGCGGCGGAATCTCCTGCGGAAACACTGGCAGAGGAAAGCGGTTCTGCGGAACTCACGGAGCAGCTGGACTGGGACATACAGTCGGTGCTGGAACAGCTGGGACTGTCCTTTACCGATGTTGGCGGGGCAGGAGAATCCTTTACCCTCTCCCGCATCTGGCAGGTGTTTTCCGCGTATCTGTCGGGACGTATCAGCCGTCCGTTTGCCATGCTGGGAGGGCTGCTGACAGTAATTTTATTTGCGGCGTTATTGCAGAGCGTACAGGACAACGCCAGGCACCGCGGCACCGGACAGGTCTATGAGTTTGTCTGTGCATTGGCGGCGGTAGGCGTACTGACCGAGCCGCTGTGCCGCAGCTTTGCCGCCGTGGAAAATGCCCTCACCCAAGGGGCGGAATTCATGATGCTGTTTGTGCCGGTGTTTGCCGGAATTCTTGCGGCAAGCGGCACGCTTAGCGGAGCCGTGGCATACCAGACTGCCGTGGTTCTGCTGGCGGACAGCGTGATGCAGCTAATCACCCGTGTGCTGCTGCCGCTGTGCACCATGGGATTTTCCCTTGCCATTGTCGATGCCGTCAGTCCGTCGGTGTCAGTAGGCGGTTTGCTGCGGCTCTCCCGCAAATGCACCACGTGGATTCTGGGACTGCTGATGACCGTATTTCTGGGGGTGCTCTCCATGCAGAACTGGCTGGGGAGCAGTGTAGACACCGCGGCATCGAAAACCACCAAGTATGTCATTGCCAATTTTGTGCCGGTGGTGGGCAGTGCTGTTTCTGATGCCTACACCACCGTGCGGAGCAGCCTGCAAATGCTGCGGAGTACCACTGGCGTAGTGGGAATGGTTTCCCTGTGCGTGCTGTTTCTGCCGCCGCTGGTGCAGCTGCTGTTGTATCGGGGCGTGGTGGCGATCGGAGCCGCTGCCGCAGAACTGTTCGGCACCAGGAGCCTGCTCCGGCTGCTCCGCGGCACCCAGCAGGCTCTGGCGATCGCCTTTGCCCTGCTGGTCTGTTTTGGCGTGATGTTCGTGGTTTCCACTGCCATTGCCATGACCATTGGAAAGGGGGCGGTATAAGTCATGGAAGCCATGCGTGCAGTGGTGCTGGTGACCTGCGTCATCAGCATTCTTAGCGGCGTGTTAGATGCCCTGAAACCCAACGCCCGATTTGACCGGCAGCTGCGGCTGCTGCTGTCGGCAGTGTTTGTGCTGGGAATTTTAACACCATTGAGCCAAGGGGCAGCAGCCTTTCAGCCGGACTGGGAACCGGACACAGAAACTGCCGCAGTGGAACTGGAAGCCGCCGCCGCACAGGCAACCCAAAAACAGGCGGCGGCGAATCTGGAAGAATCGCTGGAGGCAATGCTGCGGCAGCACGGCATTGCCGATGCACAGGCAGAAGTGGAGATGTATATCTCCGGGGACAACTGCATAGAGATAGAACAAGTCACAGTGTACTGCACGGATCCTGCTGCCGCAGAACCGCTGCTGACAGACTGTCTGGGAAAAGAGGTGAAGATACATGTGGAAACAGCTTCTTGAATTCCTGCGGCAGAAACTGAAAGGGGAAAACGGTGTCCGGCTGGTGGTCTTTCTGGGCATTGCAGGACTGGTGCTGATCCTGCTGTCCGGATTCCTGCCGGACAAAGCGAAACCATCCTCCAGGACGGAAACCAGCCGGACAGAAACCACCGCTTCTGATCTCTCCATGGAGCAGTACTGCCGGCAGACCGAACAACAGCTGGTGTCGATTCTGGAGCAGGTCGAAGGGGTGGGCACCTGTCAGGTCATGCTCACCGCAGACGGCACCTCCGAAACGATCTACGCACAGGATCAGGAACAGGAGCAGGGAGAATCCCGCACCAAGATCCAGAAGAAATGCGTGATCGTTTCCGACAGCGGCAGCCAGCAGCCTCTGGTGCAGCAGGTAGTTGCACCGGAGATCAGCGGCGTGATCGTGGTGTGCAGCGGAGCGTCCAGTGCAGTGGTACAGGAGCGTGTGACAAAGGCAGTGCAGGCAGTGCTGCATCTCGCCGCCAGCCGCATTTGTGTGGTTCCGGCGGCGTAGTGAACACGCTCAAAGGCAACACCGCACAAAGAGCGTCTGGCGACTTTGTACGCCATCTGCTTGCAAATTTCCCGTCATATTTCACAAAAAATTTGACGACGCATCTGTCGCACAATCTTTGTGCGGTATTGCCCTAAAACCAGAAAGGAAAATACATTATGAAAAAGCCATCTCTCATCATCGGAAAAAAACAGATCATTCTCTCGTGCCTGACCCTGATGCTTGCCATTGCGGTCTATGTCAACTACGCCATGTCCGACGGCAAGCTGGAAACGGCACAGGTGCAGTCCAAGGACAACGTGACCTACGGGGACACTGCCTTTGTCAACGCCGAAGCGGAGCAGAGCGAACCAGCGGCAGAGGACAGCACACCGACAGAGGAATCCGCAGCAGACGGGGCATACTCCACCAACGGAGAAGCCCCTGCTGAAGAAACTGCCGCAGAGGTCGAAGCCGACTACGCCGCCGCCGGCAGTGCGGAGAATTATTTCGCACAGGCAAGACTGGAACGGACTTCCAGCCGTGACGAAAGCGTGGCGGCGTTGCAGTCCATGCTGGGGGCAGGAGATCGGACAGAGGACGAACTGGTGACCGATGCCATTGCCGCTGTGGAAACTTCGAAGCTGATCGAAAGCGAAAGCACGATCGAATCCCTGATTCAGGCACAGGGTTATTCCAACTGTATCGTCTATCTGGACGGGGACAGTGCCAAGGTCGTTGTCCAGACCGAGGGGCTGGACGCGGCTCAGGCGGCAGCGATCAAAGACGTGATTTTGGGCGAAGTTTCGGTTCCGGCAGAAAATATTCGAATTTTTGAGGTAAAATAGTTGTATCTGGCGTTGTTTTTTGGTATAATAGAAGAAAGAACTTGTTCGGACTGGCATGGAACGGGCAGCATACCAAATGCGGTTTCTTTCGATTCTATGGAATTCTATAGAGATACCAAAGGAAACAAAAGCAATACATGGGGAAAGCTGCTGTAAAATGTCTACAGCAGCTTTCTTTTTTGCAAAAGTGCAGAAAGCGTTGCAGGCGGACAAGAATTTCAGAAAATGTCAGAATATGAATATGGAGGTAGTTATGACAAAACACGAAACCAGAGAATATGCATTTTTGCTGCTGTACGAGGCAATGGTAAGAGCCGAGGAACTGACCACCATTGAGGATCTGTACGCTTCCACAGAGGAAATGCTGGAACTGCCGATTCCGGAAAAGGTGAAGCAGTACGTTTCCGGCGTGATGTCCCAGACAGAGGAACTGGACAACATCATTTCCGAATACAGCAAACAGCGGAGCCTGAACCGTGTGCCGGCGGTGAACCGTTCGATTCTGCGGCTGGCACTGTACGAACTGAAAAATCTCCCCCAGACACCGGTGAACGTAGTCATCAGCGAAGCCGTGCACCTGTCGCAGGCGTATGCCTATGCAGAAGATACCGCCTTTATCAACGGCGTACTGGGTGCCTATGCCCGTTCGAAGCCGGCGGCAAAGGAGGACACTGCCGATGGCACAAATTCTGGGGATTGATACCAGCAACTATACCACGTCCGCGGCACTGCTGGACTTGGAAACCGGCGAGGTACATCAGGAAAAACAGCTGCTGCCGGTGAAAGCCGGAGAAGCCGGACTGCGGCAGAGTGATGCGGTATTTCACCACACCCGCCAGCTGCCGGAACTGCTGGAACGGCTCCGTCCGTTTCTGGCGGAAAATCCGGTCTGCGGTGTCAGCGTTTCCACCCGTCCCCGCAATGTGGACGGCTCTTATATGCCCTGTTTTCTCACCGGCGTAGGCACAGCCCGTGCCGTTGCCGCAGTTACCGGCGTACCCCTGTATGAAACCTCACATCAGGTGGGGCATGTGCTGGCGGCACTGTACTCTGCCGGCAAGCTGGGAGCCTGTGAAAAACCGTTTCTGGCGTTCCATGTCAGCGGCGGCACGACAGATTCTCTGTACTGCGAACCGGACGAACAGGCTGCCTTGAAGATCACCCCCTGCGGCACCTCTCTGGACTTGAAAGCCGGACAGGCGATCGATCGGGTGGGGCTGATGCTGGGATTGCAGTTTCCCTGCGGAAAGGCACTGGAACAGCTTGCCATGCAAAGCCGGAAACCGTTCCGGATCAAACCGGTGATACGGGGCGTAGACTGCTGCCTGTCCGGACTGGAAAACCAGTGCCGGAAAAAGCTGGAGCAGGGTGAACCGCCGGCAGATATTGCCCGTTTCTGTCTGATGACCGTGGCGGAAACTGTGATCGCTATGACAAAGGCGGCACAGGAACGGCATGGCAAGCTGCCGGTGCTCTATGCCGGCGGCGTGATGTCGAACCAGCTGATTCGTCCGCTGCTGGCGGCGAATGCGGAATGCTGGTTTGCTGCACCGGAGTTCGCCTGTGACAATGCCGCAGGTGTGGCAGTCTATGGTGCGTGGCGGAAGCAAGGAGGAAAACTGTGGCAATTTTAAGCGTGACACAGCTGAACCGCTATGTGGGGTTCAAGCTGAAAGAGGATCGTGCCCTGCAAAGCGTTCTGGTGCGGGGAGAGATCACCAATTTCACCAATCACTATCGTTCCGGACACCTGTATTTCACGCTGCGTGACGCGGAAAGCTGCGTTAAGGCAGTGATGTTCCGGAGCCATGCCCAGCGGCTGAAATTTCTGCCGCAGGAGGGCATGAACGTCATTGCCGCCGCCTCCGCTGCCCTCTATGAACGGGACGGTGCCTTTCAGATCTATGTGACAGATCTCCAGCCGGACGGCACCGGCGGAAAGGCTCTGGCACTGGAACAACTCAAGAAAAAGCTGACGGCAATGGGCGTGTTCGATGCGGCATCAAAGCGACCGCTGCCGGCAATGCCCAAAAAAATCGGTGTCATTACCTCCGATACCGGAGCCGCTTTACAGGATGTGAAAAACGTTATCGGCAGGCGGTATCCGATCGGACACCTGCTGGTCTATCCGGCACAGGTGCAGGGTGATGCGGCGGCGGCTTCTGTCTGCCGTGCCATTGCGGCGGCGGAACGAGACAGCTGCGATGTCCTCATCGTCGGACGGGGCGGCGGTGCTTCGGAAACGCTGGAGGCGTTCAATACGGAGCAGGTGGTCATGGCAATTTACAACTGTACCGTGCCGGTGGTTTCTGCCGTGGGGCATGAAACCGACTGGACACTGGCAGATGCGGCGGCAGACCTGCGGGCACCGACTCCGTCGGCAGCAGCAGAACTGGCAGTCCCTGATGTGCGGCAGATGCTACAGCAGGTACAGGACTGCTCCCGCCGGCTGGAAAACGCCATGCAGCAGCAGTTCCGGCAGAAAGCACAGGAACTGGAACGGCTGCAAGACCGGCTGAAATTACAGTCACCAGCACACCGGCAGGAACTGGCACAGCAGGAGCTCTGCCATTTGCAGAAGCGGCTGGAAGCGGGTATCCGGCAGATCTGGCAGCAATGTCAGGAACAGCTGGTGCAGCAGACCAACCGTCTGGACATGCTCAGCCCCATGAAGATTCTGGGGCGTGGCTATGCACTGGCGTACCACGGCGAAGAACTGGTACGCAGTGCCGCACAGGTGCAGTCCGGCGATGTGCTGCGGGTGCAGCTGGCAGAGGGTGAGATCACGGCAAAGGTACAATAACAGAAAGATAAGATAACACTACGTGTTTTTGGGGAAGGAGAGCAGACGTATGGCATTTGAAACACACATGAAGGAATTGCGGGAACTGACACAGAAGCTGGAACAGGGCAACCTGCCGCTGGAAGAAGCGGTGCAGCTGTATCACAAGGGCATGGAACTGGCGGTATCCTGTCAGGAAGAATTGCAGACAGCAAAGCTGCAAATTTCCAAGCAGACGGTGCCGGCACAGGAACAGGAGGTTCATGATGGAAGCGAAGCATAAGGCGTATCTGGAAGAACTGGCGGCAAAGGTAGATGCAAAACTGTTGGAATATGTGCAGGTGACACCGGAAACCCAGCGGCAGGCACAGGTGGTGGAAGCCATGCGGTATTCTCTGGAAGCCGGCGGCAAGCGGATCCGTCCGGTGCTGGTGCTGGAATTCTGCCGGATTTTCGGCGGCTCGGAGGAGCAGGCAATGGCGGCAGCGTGTGCCATTGAAATGGTGCACACCTTTTCTCTGATCCATGACGACTTGCCGGAAATGGACAACGATGACTACCGCCGCGGCAAGCCGTCCTGTCATAAGGCATTCGGACATGCTGTGGCGTTGCAAGCAGGCGATGCCCTGCTGACAGAAGCATTTGCCGTAATTCTGCGTGATCCGATACTGGAACCGGAAATGAAAGTGGAACTGCTGCAAATCCTCACCGCGGCAACCGGTGCAGCCGGTATGGTCGGTGGTCAGATCATGGATATGGCAAACGAGAAACGCAGCGATGTCACACTGGAAGAACAGGAAGCCATGTGTGCCGCCAAGACCGGTGCCCTGATTCGCGGAGCATGCCGGCTGGGCTGTACAGCGGGATTTGCTCCGAAAGAACAGGTCGCACTGGCAGATCAGTATGGGGCAAAGCTGGGGCTGGCATTCCAGATCGTGGACGATATTCTGGACGTGACCAGTACCTCCGAAGTGCTGGGCAAGCCGGTGGGCAGCGATGCCGCAGAGGGCAAGACCACGTTTGTCACTCTGCTGGGGCTGGAAGCTGCCAAGACACGTGCAGCAGCACTGACGGCAGAGGCAGAACGGATCCTGTCCCAGTTCCCGCAGCATGAATTCCTGCTGGATCTGACACGGGAACTGCTGTGCCGTGAAAAATAATCGAAGGAGTGAATCCTGCGGAACTGCCGCGGAATGTGCCGCCGGCAAAGGAGCCGCAGAAAACAAAACCATGGAATATATGAAAATTTCGGAAACAGAGGAGCACCTGTTGGAGCGTCTGCACTCGCCGGACGATCTGAAGGCACTTTCGCCGGAACAGTGTACCGCACTCTGTGCGGAGATTCGAAGTCTTCTCATAGAAACTGTTTCCAAAACCGGCGGGCATCTCGCTTCCAATCTGGGGTCGGTGGAACTGACGGTGGCGATGCACCGTGTGTTTGATTCGCCGGAAGATAAATTCGTCTGGGACGTAGGGCATCAGTGCTATACCCATAAAATTTTGACCGGACGGCTGGAACGATTTTCGACCCTGCGGCAGGAAAACGGCATCTCCGGTTTCCCGAAGCCAAACGAATCGGAACACGACAGCTTCATCAGCGGGCACAGCAGCACTGCGATCTCCGTGGCATGCGGCATTGCAGAGGGCATGCGGCTGCACGGGGACAAGGAACATTTTGCCGTTGCCGTTGTAGGGGACGGAGCCATGACCGGCGGGCTGTCCTATGAAGGATTGAACAATGCCGGAAAATCGAGGAATAATCTCATAGTGATCCTCAATGACAATGAGATGTCCATTTCCAAAAACGTGGGGGCACTGGCACGCTACCTGTCCTCCATGCGGAGCAGTGAAGGATACGTCCGCACCAAAAAGGCGGTGGAACGCCGCCTGAACCGCACCGCGGTGATCGGTCCGTCTGTGGCGAAAGTCATCAAGAATTCCAAGAGCGTTGTACGGGACGTATTGTTGCAGTCGGCAACGATCTTCGAGGATTTCGGCTTCGTCTATCTGGGACCGGTGGACGGCCACAATCTGGTGGAACTGGAAGAAGTGCTGCTGGCGGCAAAGGAATATCACCGTCCGGTGTTTATCCATGTACATACCGTCAAGGGCAAGGGCTACGCACCGGCAGAGGCAAAGCCGTCGGAGTATCACGGAATCTCCAAGTTTGACATTGAAACCGGCAATCCGGAGGTTTCCGCTGCGGATTCCTATTCGGAGATGTTTGGCAAAGAACTGGTGCAGCTGGCGAAACACGATCCCCGCATTTGTGCCGTAACGGCAGCAATGGGCGGGGGCACAGGACTGCACCATTTTGCACGGGAGTTCCCGAACCGGTACTATGATGTGGGCATTGCCGAACAGCACGCCGTGACATTTTCCGCGGCACTGGCTTCTATGGGAGAACTGCCGGTATTTGCGGTGTATTCTTCCTTTTTGCAGAGAGCCTATGACCAGCTGATGCACGATGTTGCCATTGGCGGCATGCATGTGGTGCTGGGGATCGACCGTGCCGGCGTTGTCGGCGAGGACGGCGAAACCCACCACGGACTGTACGATGTGTCGTTCCTCTGCACGGTGCCCAATACGGTAATTTATGCACCGGCATGCTACGAGGAGATGCGGCTCTGTCTGCGGCGGGCACTCTATCGGGATAAGGGGCTGGCATGTATCCGGTATCCCAGAGGCAGCGAAAAGGTTTCCTTTGACAAGACTGCCCTGAACACCGAATACACCCACGTTTCCGGCAGAAAAACAGATACCCTGTATATTTCCTACGGCAGGGTGTACGATCACCTGTACCGTGCCAGCCGCCGCATGGCGGAGGAAGGCGTGTTCTGTGACCTGCTGAAGCTGACACGCATTTTCCCGCTGGCAGAGGGTGTGGTGGAAATTGCCATGTCCTATGCTCATGTGGTATTTCTGGAGGAGGCATACTATTACGGCGGGATCTCTCAGCTGCTGGGAGATCTGCTGCTGGAACGCGGCTTCCGCGGCACTTACCGGCGGGTAGCACCCAAGGCATATCTGCCGCAGGCTTCTACGGATTCTCAAATGGAAACGATGGGGCTGTCGGAGCATGCCATTTATCAGGATATGCAGCAGGAGGCAAAACATGGCAAGGCTTGATGCGGTAATGGTACAGCAGGGTATGGTGCCCAGCCGCCAGCGTGCCAAAACGCTGATTCAGAACGGGCAGATCTCTGTGAACGGCAAGGTCTGTACCAAGCCGGCGTTTGCCGTTTCGGAAACCGACCAGATTGCCATGGAGGGCAGTGACATTCCCTTTGTGGGGCGGGGCGGTCTGAAACTGGAACATGCGGTACAGCAGATGCAGCTCTCTCTGGAGGGAATGGTCTGTCTGGACATCGGAGCATCTACCGGCGGCTTTACCGACTGCATGCTCCAGCACGGAGCTGCAAAGGTGTACGCCATTGACGTGGGACACGGACAGCTGGTGCAGTCCCTGCGGGAGGATCCCCGCGTGGTAAACTGGGAGGGAACAGACGTTCGCAGCATTGCACCGGAACAGCTGAAACAGCCGGCGGATTTTTTCTCGGCGGACGTGTCTTTCATCTCGCTGCACCATGTACTGCCCTACGTGCTGCCGCTGCTGCGGACAGGGGCACAGGGCGTGGTGCTCATCAAGCCCCAGTTTGAAGCAGGACGGGAAAACATCGGGAAAAACGGACTGGTGCAGTCCTCCCGCGTGCACATGCAGGTGCTGAACAACATCTTGCAGCTGTTTTCCGCACAGGGGCTGACTGTACAGCTGCTGTGCCCTTCGCCCATTCAGGGCGGCTCCGGCAATATTGAGTATCTCGCCGTTGTACAAAAAGGCGGCGAAGCGGCGTATCTGCCGGAAATTGCCGCAGTGGTACAGCAGGCATTCGCACAGGCAAAGAAGGAGAAGACGAAATGAAAGTCGTGTTATTTCATCATCTGCAAAAAGGCAACGCACCGGAAGTTGCCCGAAAGGTCTGTCTGGCACTGCACCGGAACGGCATGGAAGTCTGGGCAGATCCCCGCTGTCTGGGACTGCTGGGAGATATGTCCTTTATCTGTTACGCTCCGTTTCTAGAAGCAGTGCAGGACGCAGACGTGGCAGTGGCGATCGGCGGGGGCGGCACCATTCTGCACTGTGCCCGTCACGTGGTGGGCACAAAGGCAAAACTGCTGGGCATCAACACCGGACGGCTGGGCTTTCTGGCATCTATGGAGCCGGATCAGATTGGTGAAATTGCACGGCTGCAAACGGGGGACTATCGGGTTTCCAAACGCATGCTGCTGCGTGGCAAGGTGCTGGACAAGACCGGCACCTGTCTGCGGGAATTGACGGCGTTGAATGACATCGTGATCTCCCGTAACTTTTCCCGTGTCATTGAGTTTACCGTTTCCCGCAACAACGTGGTGTTGGGCGAATATCGGGCAGACGGCGTGATCTTTAGCACGCCTACCGGTTCGACTGCCTACGCCCTCTCTGCCGGAGGCCCCATTATCGAACCGGAATTTTCCTGCATTGAGATGAACCTGATCTGTCCCCATTCGCTTTCTGCCAGACCGATCCTGTTTTCTCCCCACAACGATTTGCAGGTGAGCCTGCGGGTGCGGGAGGAATATGATGCCTATTTCTGTGCAGACGGCGAAAAACCGGAGCCGTTTCCGGAGGGACGAGTCATGGAAATTTCCGGCTCTGACCAGACGCTGGAAATTCTGGACCTTAGCGGCAATACCTTTTTTGATTCGCTGAGCCGGAAGCTGATGCAGTCTTTGAAAGCGGGAAGGACGTGAGGAACACATGAAGAAAAAGCGGCAGGATACCATTCTTTCGCTCATTGCAGCAGAGGAGATTCCCACGCAGGAAGTGCTGCGGGAACGCATGGAGGAACACGGGTTTGCGGTGACGCAGGCAACGCTTTCCAGAGATATTCGGGAACTGAAGCTGACCAAGGAACGGCGTGGCAGCGGCAGGGCATGCTATACGGCACCGGTGCGGCAGGAAGTCAACGGCGGCATTTTGCAGAACGCTGCCCTGCGTACCGACTTTGCCGGAAATGTGGCAGTGATCCACTGCCGTACCGGCACGGCACAGGCAGTGGCGGCGGCGTTAGATGCCATGCATCGGGAAGATGTGATGGGAACCATTGCCGGAGATGATACCATTTTTGTATTGCTGCGGACAGAAACACAGGCAAAAGAATTTGCCGGCAGCTTCGCAAAGCTGATGGAAACAGGAGGGTTTTAATGCTAGCTGAACTGGAGATCGAGAATCTGGCGGTGATCGCCCATGCACGGATTCCCTTTTCACCGCATCTGAATGTGTTTACCGGTGAAACCGGTGCCGGAAAATCGATTCTGCTGCACGGGATCCATGCGGTTCTGGGACAGCGTGTCACGCGGGACATTGTGCGGACAGGCTGCAAAAAGGCAGTGGTGACGGCACTTTTCACGCATCTGGATCCGCTGGTCTGTGCCAGACTGGACGCACTTTCCATTTCCCACACCGACGATGAGCTGCTGCTTACCAGAGAGATCGCCGCAGACGGCGGCAGTGCGGCACGGGTGAACGGCCATACCACAACAGTTTCGGTGCTGCGGGAGATCGGTGACGCTCTCATCAACATTCACGGGCAGCACGACAATCAGGTGCTGCTGGCACCGGAGTGCCACTTGCAGATTCTGGATGCTTTCGGCGGAGATGACACATTGCTGCACCAGTATCAGGACACATTCCGGCAGTTACAGCAGACAGCGAAGCGGCTGAATCATCTGGCAAAACAGGAACAGGACAAGGCACACCGCCGGCAGCAGCTGAAAGCACTGGTGGCAGAAGTGGACGAACTGGGACTGGAACAGGGCGAAGAAGATGCACTGGAAGAAGAACTGAACCTGCTGCAGCACGCCGAGAGCATTGCCGCGGCGTTGCAGGCGGCAGCGGAGGCGATCGACGGCGAAGATGCCGACGGTTCCGCAGTACTGCTGACAGAGGCGGCGGCAGAAGAACTGTCGCCGTTTTCCGACATGCGGGCGGAGTTTGCCGTGCTGGGAGAACGGCTGGCGGCGGCAGGCATTGAACTGGCAGATATTGCTTCGGAGTGCCGCAGTCTGCGGGACGGCATGGACTTAGACCCCCAGCGGTATGCGATGGTGCAGAAGCGTATGCTGGAGATCCGGAGGCTAAGTCGGGAGTACCAGTGTACCGGTGACGAACTGGTGAAACGCCGTGACCGTGCAGAGGAAGAACTGGCACAGATGCAGGGCGACACCGCAGAGATCGCTGCCCTGCGGGAGCAGAAGGCACAGCTGCTGGAAACGGTTTCCGCACAGGCGAAGGCTCTGTCGGAATACCGTGCACAGACACTGGAACGCTTTATCACTGCCGTGACGGAACAGCTGGCATTTCTGAATATGCCCAACGTGATCCTGGTGGGGAAACATACCACCGGCAAGCTGACCATTCACGGCATGGACAGTCTGGAATTTCTGATTTCTGCCAACCGCGGGGAAGAACCCCGTCCGCTAGCGAGAATCGCTTCCGGCGGTGAACTGTCCCGCATCATGCTGGCTCTGAAGTGTGTCATTGCCGATCGGGACAGCATTCCCACGCTGATCTTCGACGAGATCGACACCGGTGTCAGCGGCAAGGCTGCCCAGAAAATCGGCATGAAGCTGCGGGAAGTGGGACAGCTGCGGCAGGTGCTCTGTGTGACGCATCTGTCCCAGATCGCCGTAATGGCAGATCAGCACCTCATGATCGAGAAGCAGACCGAGGGCACGCGGACGGAAACCCATGTCATGGTACTGGAACCGGAGGGACGTGTCCATGAGATTGCCCGCATCATGGGCGGTGAAAATCCCAGCGTGCTGCTGCTGGAAACTGCACGGGAAGAATTGAAACGCTGGCAGAAAGATCTGCTGGCAGAGGGAGAGGACGGTCAGGAAACATGAACCAGCCGGAAAAGCTGTTACAGCAATATTTTGGGCATGCGTCATTCCGCATTGGACAGAAGCAGGCGATCGATGCGATCTTGTCCGGACGGGACGTGCTGGCGGTCATGCCTACCGGAGCCGGCAAGTCGGTCTGCTATCAGATCTCTGCCCTGCTGCTCCGTGGGGTGACCATTGTCATTTCTCCGCTGATCTCGCTGATGAAGGATCAGGTGGAGGCTCTCCGGCAGGTGGGTATCCCCGCGGCGTATGTGAACAGCAGTATTACGCAGGAAGAATTCTATCACACGGTGCAAATGGTACAGCAGGGGCAGTGCCGGATTCTGTACGTTGCACCGGAACGGCTGATGACGGACAGCTTTTTCCGTCTGACACAGCAGGTGCCGGTGAGCATGATCGCCGTTGATGAGGCACACTGCGTTTCCCAGTGGGGACAGGATTTCCGGCAGAGTTATCTGGATATTCCGGTGTTTATGGAACAGCTGCCGGCACGTCCGATCTGTACCGCCTTTACCGCTACGGCAACAAAGCAGGTAGAGGCGGATATTGCACGGATTCTGAAATTGCAGGAGCCGGAAATCATACATACCGGATTCGACCGGAAAAACCTGTTTTTCGGGGTACGCCGTCCCAATAATAAGACGCGGGAACTGTTTCAGCTGCTGCGGGAAAACGACGGCAAAAGCGGCATTGTGTACTGCTCCACCCGAAAAGCGGTGGAGGAAGTCTGTGATGCTCTGCGGGAAAACGGCTTTCCAGCCACGCGGTATCACGCAGGTCTGTCCGACACGGAACGGGCACAGAATCAGGACGATTTCCTGTACGACCGTCAGCCGATCATGGTGGCGACGAACGCGTTCGGCATGGGTATTGACAAGTCCAACGTGTCGTTTGTCATTCACTATAACATGCCCATGGATCTGGAGAGCTACTATCAGGAGGCAGGTCGTGCCGGACGGGACGGCTCGCCGGCACAGTGCATTCTGCTGTACAGCGGAAAAGATGTCCGTACCAACGATTTCCTGCTGCAACGCAGTCGGGAAACCACAGAGGTGGAGGACGAGGAAACACGGCAGTTCCTGCTGGAGCAGGGAAAGGAACGGCTGAAACAGATGACGTTCTATGCCACCTCTACCACCTGTCTGCGGCACCGCATGCTGCAATATTTCGGCGACCATTCACCGGACAGCTGCGGGAATTGTTCCTGCTGTCTGACCAATTATCGGGAAGAAGATGCCACCACGGCGGCGAAAAAGATCATCTCCTGCGTGTATCGTGCCCAGAAAGGCGGTTATCACCTGAGCCGCACCATGACTGCCGATGTGCTGATGGGCAGCAAAAAGGAATCGCTTCTCCGCATGCGGCTGGATCAGCTTTCCACCTACGGCATTATCGAAAAGCTGTCGCGGCGGGAAGTGATGCAGCTGATCGATGAACTGATCCAGCGGGAAGATCTGGCACTGCGGCAGTTTCAGGAGTATCAGGAATTGGTGCTGACTGCCGGCTCGGTGGAGATCATTCGCGACCAGAAAACGGTCATGCGGCGTGTGCCGGTGGTGCGGGAGAAGCTGGCGGCTCCGGTGGGAACAAAAGATCCCACACTGTCCGCGGCGGACAACGACCTGTTCCAGAAGCTGCGGCAGCTGCGGGCGGCACAGGCAAAGCACGAGGGGATACCGCCGTATTTCATCTTTTCCGATGCCACGCTGCGGGACATGTGCCGGAAAAAGCCCCAGAACCTCGGCGAGATGCGGCAGGTTTCCGGTGTAGGTGTCATCAAGGCACAGAAGTACGGGAAAATGTTTCTGGAGGAGTTGCAGCAGTTTCTGGCTGGGGTACAGCAGTGAGTGAGCAGATTTGTGTAAGCATTGATTCTAGCGTACAAATAAAAAAACGCATGCCCCGCACGGGAAACCAATCCGTGCGGGGCATGTTCTTTTTGTCCGGTGCATATGCTTTCTTAGGGCATCTTACGCACATGCTTTGTGCGGTGTTGCCTTGAAGGAGGCATACAGATGCGAAAACGCAGTGTAATTCGGGATACCATTCAGATGACCGTGATACAATTTTTTCTGGAGTGTCTGGCGTTGTGGTTCAACGCGTGGATGACGCGGCGTGTGGGGGCGGCAACGGTGGGAACGCTGGCACTGGCAGGTTCTTTTTTCAACCTTGCCGCAATGGTCGCCGGCGGGAACGCCATGCTCTGTGCCAGCCGTTTTGTGTCCGAGGAACTGGGAAAGCCCTGCGGCTGTCCGGCACGTGTCCTGCGGCATGGTATCTGCTTTTGCATGCTGCTGTCCCTGCCGGTGACAGCAGGAGTCTGCATATTTGCCCAACCTCTAAGTCAGCAGTTTTTGCAGAGCGATTCCATGGCACATGCGGTGCGGCTCATGGCACTGCTTCTGCCGCTGGGCAGTCTGAGTGCCTGCCTGAAAGGCTACTTCAACGCAGTGTGCCGCGTGACAGTGACAGCCGCCTGCGATGTGGCGGAATTTCTGCTCCGTGCGGGAATCCTCACCGGACTGCTCCTGTGGCGTGGGGACACCAGACCGGAACAGGTCTGCACGGATCTGGTGTGCAGCATGGCGTGCGGCACACTGTTTACGGCGGTCACGCTGACAGTGCTGTACTTTCAGAAGCGGGAATCCTGCGGCGGAACGTGCAGCCTGTCCCTGTGGCGGTATATCCGGCTGGCAGTTCCTGTGGCAGTGGGCGGCTGTCTGACTGCCGGACTCAGCACTGCCAATGATGCCCTGATTCCCGTGACACTGCGGCAGTTCGGGGACAGTGCCAGCAATGCCCTCCGGCAGTTCGGCACTTTTGAGGGCATTGTGATTCCGGTGCTGTTTTTTCCGTCCACCATTCTCTGTGCCCTGTCCGGAATCCTGATTCCGGAAGTCGCCCGTGCCAATGCCGCCGGCAATCGGGAACGTGTCTGTCGGCTGACGGAACAGGTGATCGCACTGACACTGATTTTTGCGGTGCTGATCAGTGCAGTCCTGCTGAAATTCGGCGGCGTGATCGGGCGGTGCATGGACGGCGGAGAACTGTCTGGGAAGATGATTCGGATTCTGGCACCGGTGGTGCCGTTTATCTATCTGGAAATCGTGCTGGAAGCACTGATCAAAGGCATGGGCAGGCAGAATTTTTCTTCCCTGAACTATCTGGCGGAGTACGTGATCCGCATCTGTGTGGTGCTGGTCTGCATTCCGCTTTTCGGATTTTACGGCATCGTGGCATCGTACTATACCAGCAACGTGTTCGGAAACTGCAATCGTCTGCGTATGGCAGTAAAAACGGCAAACCTCCGGTTCCGATTCGGAAAGCTTATCGGAAAGCCGGTGTTTGCCGCGGGATTTTCGTTTACGGCAGCTTCTCTGCCGGAATGTTTTTGCCCGACTTTGCGGGAAACGCCGCAGGGAATCGTGCTGTTTCTGGGAATCGCTCTGGGGCTGTACGGGCTGGTGTTCTGGCTGCTGCGGAAAAAAGACGAACAGGTGTTACCGGTGCTGCAATGAGTTGTGTGAACGCAGCAGCGTGTGCATGGTGTGGCGGTGCTGGTGACTTTCCCCGTGCATGCCGTGGAAGTGCGGGTGGCTGTGGGTAATGGTGTGAGTGTGTGTTACGCCGTCGTGGGTGTGCGTGAACGTGTGGGTGTGGGAATGGGTGTGTTCCATTTGCAGCGTGTCCAGAACCACCAGAACGGAACCCAGCAGCATTACCGCCAGTGCCAGAAAATACTGCACTGTTAGGGCATCGTGCCAGATGATACAGGAAAGGGCCGTGCCGATAAAGGGGGCGATGGCATAGTAGGCACTGGTCTTGGCGGCTCCGAGGGTGTTCTGGGAACGGACATAGCAGAAAATACTCAGCCCGTAGGCAACAAATCCCAGAAGCAGTGCCGCAGCAGCAGTGTGCAGTCCGGGGAACGGCTCGCCGATGCACAGAGCAATGAGAAACGAACCCAGTCCGGAAAAGATGCCCTTGAGAAAGACGATCTCGAAAGTACTTTTGTCGGAAATATTGTGGGTGCAGTTGTTCTCCAGTCCCCAGCAGGGAACCTCTGGAAAAGTGCAGGCTGGACATATCCTCGAAAGACAAAATGCCGCTGGACAGGGTAATCAGCAGAATGGCAGCCCACAGCCGCTTGGAAACTTTTTCCCGAAAGAGCAGCAGGGCGATCAGCGTGGTGGCAACGATTTCAAAATTTCCCAGCAGAGAGGCGTTGGCGGAAGATGCACTTTTCAGCCCCAGCATCAGCAGAATCGGTGCGGCAAAATCCAGCAAGATCATGCCGAGGGTATAGGGCAGGTCTTTGCGTGTCAGTTTTTTCTCGTCGCGGTGGCTTTTTGGGGTTGATGCAGTACAGCAGTCCGATGCCGATGCCGGCACCGAAATACAGCAGTGATGCCAGAAATGTAGGGCTGATCTCCTTCAGCAGCAGCTTCGAAACCGGAACGTTTACCGCGTAAAATGCCGCCGCCAGAACGGCAAGCAGAATGGCTGTGGTCTTTTTGTATTGCATGATCGGTTTCCCCTTTCAAATCCCCAAAATTGTAAACACCGCGTGATCCCGAAACGTATCCTCTGCCCATTCATTCACTTCCAGTGCGACCAGCTCCGCACCGCCGCCCTGTGCCAGGGCATGCTGCAAGATGCACTGCCACTGTGTCCAGTTGACAACGGTGATGCCGTACTGATTATACGCGGGCAGTGTTTCCTGCAAGATTTTTCCGAAACCGGAACGCTGTAGAATGTTGTCGTGCAGCAAAAGAGAATCGGAACTCCAGTGGCTGGAGCCTTGCCGGAAGCTGCCCTTCCGGAATTCGTGATAGCAGGTTCCCACCCGCTGGAACACGGTACAGCAGTATCTCATTGTGCTTTCTCCGCGATGATGTCCGCCAGCTGAAAGGGCACGACCTGCTGCAAACTGTCCAGTGACAGTTCCAGCTGGTGTCCGATCTTGCCGGCACTGCACAAGATCGTGGGGAAATTCTGTGCGGACTCATGAATGGTAGTGCGGAACAGTTTTTTCATGCCGATAGGGGAACAGCCGCCGTGAATGTATCCGGTCAGGGCAAGCAGATCCTTGGATTTGCACATGGAGATCGCCTTTTCTCCCACTGCGGCAGCCGCCTTTTTCAAGTCCAGTTCTTCCGCCACCGGCACCAGAAAAACGTAGTGTTCGCCGGACTTTGCCACGGTGACCAGCGTTTTGAATACCTGTTCCGGATTCTGTCCCAGTGCCGCCGCCAGTTCTACGCCGGTGTGCTGTCCGGTTGCCTGTTCCCAGCTGCGGTGTACATAGGGGACTTTCGCCTTGTCCAGCATGCGGATCGCATTGGTTTTGATGACTTTTTCTTTTGCCATAACCGTTATTCTCCTTTGAGTGTTACAATGGTGTAGGGGTGATGCAGGGCGGTTGTCAACTTGTCAAAGACATCGCCGGTCTGCATGCGGATCGTAGAAGTATTTATGCAGGGGTGACAGCCGAAAGTGGCTTCCTCCAACAGGTCGCGGTCTACGAGAAGCTGAACGCGGTTTTCGGTGTCATGCATCAGCCCGAAGATCGTGGCAGAGCCGGGAGTCAGTTGCAGCAGCTGTTCCATGGCATCTTCTGATGCAAAGGAAAGTCTGGCACAGCCCAGCTGGCTGGTGATCTCCTTGGTGCGAAACGGCTTGTCGGCGGGCATGAGCAGCAGATAGAAGTTCGTTTTCTGCCGGTTGCAGAGAAACAAATTCTTGCAGACAGGCGTTTGCAGTGCCGCAGAAATACTTTCGCAGGCTTCCATGGTAAAGGCTGCCGCATGGTCAGCCCGTGCAAAGGGAATGTCGAGCCGTTCCAGTAAGTTGTATACGGCGATCTCTTTTGGCAGTCTGCCGCTTTCATCTGCGGGTCTGCCGTTTTGGATTTCCATTTAGAATTACCCTCCTGTCAAAAAAGCACATTGACTATGCCTGATGCCGTCAATGTGCTTTTGTTTCGTTTAGGCAATACCGCACAATCTTTGTGCGGTATTGCCTTTCAGCAGCGATGCTGCCTCGATATATTTGTGGAATTACAGGCTGAACATGATCTCGTTCATGATTGCTTCCAGCATTTCCTGACGGCCGCTGGTCAGAGAAGCGGTCACTTCGCCCTTTTCCAGAGCGTACTTTTCCAGATCTGCCATGGTTGCCTTGCCGGAGATGATGTCTGCACCGATGCCGGTATTCCAGCTTGCATAGCGATCTTCTACGAACTTGTCGATTCTGCCGTCGGTGATCAGCTTGTCCGCGATACGCAGACCCAGTGCAAAGGTATCCATACCTGCAATGTAGCTGTGGAAGATGTCCTCCAGTTCGAAGGAGCCGCGTCTTGCCTTGGCATCGAAGTTCAGACCGCCGTTGGTGAAGCCGCCTGCCTTCAGTACTTCGTACATGCACAGTGCTGCATCATAGACGTTGGTCGGGAACTGGTCGGTATCCCAGCCCAGCAGCGGGTCGCCCTGATTGGCATCGATGGAACCGAACATGCCGTTGGTTCTTGCCACACGCAGTTCGTGCTGGAAGGTGTGCTGTGCCAGTGTTGCGTGGTTTGCTTCAATGTTCAGCTTGAAGTCCTTGTCCAGACCGTACTTCTGTAAGAAGCCGATAACGGTTGCAGAGTCGAAGTCGTACTGGTGCTTGGTGGGTTCCTTCGGCTTCGGTTCTACATAGAAGTCGCCGGTGAAGCCAATGCTTCTTGCATAGTCCACAGCCAGATGCATCAGGCGAGCCATGTTGTCCAGTTCCAGACCCATGTTGGTGTTCAGCAGGGTTTCATAGCCCTCACGGCCGCCCCAGAATACATAGCCCTGACCGCCCAGCTTTACAGTGGCATCAATGGCACTCTTGATCTGTGCAGCAGCATATGCGAAAACGTCCGCACTGGGAGAAGTGCCTGCACCGTGCATATAACGCGGGTGATCGAAGCACTTTGCGGTGCCCCACAGCAGCTTCTTGCCGGTAGCGTCCTGCTTTTCCTTGCACAGGTCAACGATGACTCTCAGCTTTTCGTTGGTTTCGCCCAGACTGCCGTATTCCGGAGAGAGATCTCTGTCGTGGAAGCAGTAGTAGTCAATGCTCAGCTTGTCCATAATCTCGAAAGCAGCTTCTACCTTTGCCTTTGCACGTGCAGTGACATCATCACAGCCCCATGTCTTGTTGGTGGTGCCGCAGCCGAACATATCTGTGCCGTCGCCGCCCATAGTGTGCCACCAGGACAGTGCGAACTTCAGCTGTTCCCGCATGGTCTTGCCGGCGATAACCTCGTCCGGATTATAAAACTTGAATGCCAGCGGATTCTTGGAATCCTTGCCTTCATAAGCAATCTTCGGAATGTTGTTGAAAAATTCACTCATCAGTAGTTCCTCCTGATTAATAGTAAGGTGTGGTATATGGAAAGCGGATTCCGCTTTGCTCAACTTAATTGAATAATGAAATTTCGCGGTTGTCCTTTGCGAAATAATCCTCCAGCACGGCAATATAAGACCGGAAGCAGACCTTTCCGGAGAACGTCAGAACGTCATTTTCTGCCGGCACACCCAGCTGTTCCAGCTGTGCATCAGTCAGGTCTTTCAGATAGACAGTTTCCGTATCTGCCGGAATGCCGATCACGGACTTCTGTGCCTTGGTCAAATCCAGTGTTACATCATTGGAGATCTCCAGCAACTGTGCAGTGATGTCTGCACGGGAAGCTGTTGTCCACTCTGCACTGCCGACTTCAGAGGGAACGGGGCGTTCTTCATAGACGGTACGGTCATAGCCATTGGATATAAATGTCAGGAACGGCAGGTGAATGTCCCGATCATTTGGCTCTACGTGTACTGCCACATTGCCGCCGGAGCTGTCGTCTGTCTGAATGATCTCATACCGGTATGCTCCGGAGGGAGAAGTGCCGTTTTCCAGCACAGTCTGCTGTGTACTCGGCGTGAAAAAAGACATGAGCATGAAAAATGCCAGTGACCCCAGAATATACAGCAACAGGTATATGACACCAAATACAGTCTTGACAGTTTCCCCTGCACCGGACAGGAAAAAGATGATCAGGGAAGTCACTGCAATTGGCAGGATCAGTTCCCATTGCCCGAAACAAAGCAGGATCTGGGGCAATATGGCCGGCAGCAGCAGGATCCCCGTCAGGCGTGTCAGGATCTGAAACCGGCTGTACAGCATGGCACTGAGTGCCGCAAAAGATACCACACAGAGGGTCAGACAAAACAACACGGAGTTGGTGACGGAAAATTCGTAAAAGATCGCCAGATAAGAAAACCAGCACATCAGAGCCAGATACCCGACGCTGATCAGGGAAAGGAAGCGTTTCCGCCAGATCGAACCGGCAGAAGTCGTTTCCGCAGAAGCAGTAGTTGCACGCATGTATATTCACTCGCCTGCCCTCAGGCGGCAGACGTTTTCCTTTCTTTGCCCGAAGTGATTCCGGCAGAAATGTTCTGCACACGGCAACAAGGAAAAGGAAATTCTTCTGCTTTGTTTCACGCGTGCTTTGCAATCCTATTATAGCATTTTTTTTGCGTTGTGGCAAGTACTATTGCAAAAAAAATTACAACAATCGTATATAATCCTACCGGTTTCAGAGAAATCCCCTGTCATTTTCCATTTTCCGCATTTTTTGACTTCACTTTTGCAAATACAGTACTGCCTGCCGGATTTACGCGGTATTGCCCAAAGGATCTTTCACTTTTACAATTTATCAATATAAAAAAGTGGAAACCAGCTTGCAAGTCTGGCAAATTTATGGTACAATTATTTTAATTGTGAAATATGCCAATCATGAAAGGAGATATGATTTGTGACAAAATCCGTAGTATGTATTCTGATTGCCATTCTTGTCTATATGAGCATGATGGTCGTGATCGGTGCTGTGTATTCCAAAAAGAACAGCAGCGTCGGCGATTTTTATCTGGGCGGCCGGCGGCTCGGACCGGTGGTTTCTGCCATGAGTGCAGAGGCTTCGGACATGAGCAGCTATCTGCTCATGGGTCTGCCGGGGCTGGCGTATCTGAACGGCTGTGCAGAGGTAGGCTGGACTGCCATTGGTCTGGCGATCGGCACCTATCTGAACTGGCTGCTGGTGGCGAAACGCCTTCGCGTGTATTCTCAGCGTTGCCGGAACTCCATTACCATTCCGGACTTCTTTTCCAACCGGTATCGGGACGATAAGCACGTGCTGATGGGCATTGCGGCAGTCATCATTCTGATATTTTTCGTGCCGTACACCGCTTCGGGTTTCTCCGCCTGCGGCAAGCTGTTCAATCAGCTGTTCGGTTGGAATTATCACATGGCAATGATCATCAGTGCGGTCATCATCATTTCCTACACCTGTCTGGGCGGCTTTCTGGCGGCAAGCTTTACCGACCTGATCCAGAGCATCGTTATGACTTCGGCTCTGGTGGTGCTGGTGATCTATGGCGTACATACTGCCGGCGGACTGGACAACGTATTGGAAAATGCCAAGGGTATTGAAAATTACCTTAGCTTTACCAGCACCCGCACCGCAGAGGGCGAAGCCGTTTCGTTCGGCGGACTGAGCATCATTTCCACGCTGGCGTGGGGACTGGGTTACTTTGGCATGCCGCATATTCTCCTGCGGTTCATGGCGATTGATGACAAGAACAAGGTCAAGATCTCCCGCCGCATTGCTTCTGTCTGGGTAGTGCTGGCAATGGGCGTGGCAGTATTCATTGGTATCATCGGCAACGCCCTGACAGCAAACGGCACAGTCGCTCCGCTTGAAACCTCTTCCAAGGCGGAAACCATTGTGCTGGAAATGGCAACCGTATTGAGCAAGCACAGTGTGGGAGCTGCCCTGATCGCCGGACTGATCTTCGCAGGCATTCTGGCGTGCACCATGTCTACTTCCGACTCGCAGCTGCTGGCGGCTTCGTCCAGTATGTCGGAGAACCTGCTGAAAGGCGTGTTCCACGTTAAACTGTCGGAAAAGCAGTCCATGATCGCAGCACGTGCTGTCCTGTTGATTATCGCCGTGCTGGGCATTGTGCTAGCGTGGGATCAGAACAGTTCTGTATTCCGCGTAGTTTCCTTTGCATGGGCAGGCTTCGGTGCGACTTTCGGACCGGTCATGCTGACCTCGCTGTTCTGGAAGCGTTCCAACAAGTACGGTGCACTGGCTGGTCTGATCACCGGCGGCGTAATGATTTTCGTATGGAAGTTTGCGATCAGCAAGCTGGGCGGCGTGTTTGCCATTTATGAGCTGCTGCCGGCGTTCCTGTGTGCATTGATCGCGATCGTTGTAGTTTCGCTTCTGACTAAGGCTCCGGAGCAGGAAATTGTAGACGAATTCGAAGCAGTTTCTGCGGAGATGAAGCAGAAGTAAAACAGAATTGTTGGTTTTGTATGCCTGAAGAAAAACCGGTTCCTGTACCGTACAGGAGCCGGTTTTTCTGCTTTTTGTGCGGCGGCATGGTTTTGCACAAACTATCCCTTGCAATTTTTGCAAAAGTTTGTTATACTATTATAACAGTCCGATTGAAATCACAGAAACGGAGGAACTCTATTTGAATATTCCACAGAAACTGGCTGCCGAATTTCAACTGCGGCAGGAACAGATCGACAATACCATTGCCTTGCTGGACGACGGCAAGACGATTCCGTTCATCGCACGGTATCGGAAAGAGCGTACCGGCTCGCTGGACGATCAGGTGCTTCGTGCCATTGATAACCGGCTGCAATATCTGCGGAAGCTGGAACAGCGGAAAGATGAAATCTGCACGGCGATCGAAGCACAGGGCAAGCTGACACCGGAATTGGAACAAAAGATTCGCGGTGCGGAAACACTGGTGGAAACCGAGGACTTGTACCTGCCCTATCGTCCCAAGCGGAAAACACGGGCATCTATGGCGATTGCCCGCGGACTGGAACCGCTGGCACGAATCCTCATGGCACAGAATTCCCGGACGAATCCGGCTCAGGAGGCAGAAGCTTTTTTGCAGGAGGAAGTGCCGGACACCGAAGCGGCATTGCAGGGAGCAATGGACATTCTGGCGGAGGAAATGGCAAATGATGCCGACCTGCGAAAGCAGATGCGTCGGCTGGTGATGTCTGCCGGAACGATACAGTCCCGTGCCACAGAGGAAGATGCGGATACGCCGTACCAGAACTACTACGACTATGCAGAGCCGGTGAAACGCATTGTGGGACACCGGATCCTTGCCATTGACCGCGGCGAACGGGAGGGTGCTCTGAAAGTGGCAGTTACGCTGCCGGAAGGACACGGGGCTTCGCTGCTGATTCAGAAGTTCGTGAAGAACCAGAGCCCCTGCGGCAAACTGGTGCAGACTGCCGCAGAAGATGCATTCCAGCGGCTGCTGTTTCCGGCGGTGGAACGGGAAACCCGCAAGGCTCTGACAGAGCAGGCGGCAACGGCGGCAATCGGCGTGTTCGCGTCCAATCTGCGGCAGCTGCTCATGGCGGCACCGCTGAAAAACCGCATCGTTCTGGGCGTAGACCCCGGCTATCGCACCGGCTGCAAGCTGGCAGTGGTGGACGAAACCGGCAAGGTACTGGACACCGGCGTGGCACATATCACCGTCAGCAAGGGGGCTTCGCTGGAACGGGAAAAGGACGTGATCCGAAAGATGCTGCGGAAGCACCACGTGACCGCGGTGGCGATCGGCAACGGCACAGCTTCCAGAGAGTCGGAAGCGGTCGTGGCGGAACTGCTGAAGGAACTGCCTTATTCCGCGGCGTACATGGTGGTTTCCGAGGCAGGGGCTTCGGTATATTCTGCGTCCAAGCTGGCAGCGGAGGAATTTCCGGAGTATGACGTTTCCCTCCGGAGTGCTGTTTCCATTGCCAGACGGTTACAGGATCCATTGGCGGAACTGGTGAAGATCGACCCGCAGGCGATCGGCGTGGGGCAGTATCAGCATGACATGCCCAAGGCGGAACTGTCTGCCGCACTGGACGGCGTGGTGGAGGACTGCGTGAACCATGTGGGCGTAGATCTGAACACGGCTTCGTTCTCTCTGCTGTCCCACATTGCCGGCATCAACCAGACCATTGCCAAGAACATCGTGACATACCGGACGGAAAACGGGGCGTTCACCGACCGGAAGCAGCTGAAAAAGGTGGCAAAACTGGGCCCGAAGGCATTCGAGCAGTGTGCCGGATTCCTGCGGGTGTCCGGAGCCAAGAACCCGCTGGACAATACAGCAGTGCATCCGGAAAGCTACGGGGCAGCAGAGCAGATCTTGCAGGAGTGCGGTTTCCGGCTGGCAGACATTGCCGGACAGGACCGCAGCGAGATCGGTGCCATTGCCAAGCAGCACGGCATTTCTGCTATTGCGAAAAAGGCAGGCGTAGGCGAACCCACTGTGCGGGACATTCTCAAGGAACTGGAAAAGCCGGGGCGTGACCCACGTGACGAACTGCCGCCGCCGCTGCTCCGGAGTGGGGACATCATGGAATTGAAAGACCTGAAACCGGGCATGGAACTGGTGGGCACTGTGCGGAATGTCATTGACTTTGGCTGTTTCGTAGACGTGGGCGTTCATGAGGACGGACTGGTACACATTTCCCAGATCTGTGACCGGTTCATCAAGCACCCGCTGGAGGCTGTCAAGGTCGGCGAGGTGGTGAAAGTCTGGGTGCTGGACGTGGACTTGAAGCGGAAACGCATCGCCCTCACCATGAAGCCGCCGAAAAAGGGATAAGAGGTGTTACATGCGAAACGGAAAAAAAGTCGTTTCTCTGCTGCTGGCAGGGGTGCTGGCGGTGTTGTCGTGCAGCTGCGGCAATTCTTCTAAAGAGGAGAGCAGCAAGGAGGAAGCCGACAGCAACCCCCGCACTGAAATGCGGGACGACATGACTACCAGCCAGATCGTGGAAGAAATGGGGCTGGGCATCAATCTGGGCAACACACTGGAAGCCTGCGGCGACTGGATCGACAGCAGCGGCGGGGTAAACAGCTACGAAACTGCATGGGGCAGCCCGACAATTACAGAGGATATGATTGCCGGCTACGCTGCCGCCGGTTTTGATTCGGTGCGGATTCCCGTGGCGTGGTCGAATCTCATGGCAGAGGACTACACCATTGCACCGGAACTGTTAGACCGTGTGGAAACGGTGGCACAGTATGTGCTGGACAACGGCATGTATGCGGTGGTGAATCTCCACTGGGACAACGGCTGGATCGCAGGATTTTCCACGGACTATGACACCTGTATGGAAAAATATACCCGTATCTGGGAGCAGGTGACAGACCGATTTGCAGATTACGGCGACCACCTGATTCTGGAGTCTATGAATGAAGAAGGCTGTTTTGACGATCTGTGGAACCGCTACAGCGGCTCTGATGACGGCAAGGCGGAGGCATACGGCATTGTCAACCGCATCAACCAGCAGTTTGTGGATCTGGTACGCGGTTCCAGGGGAAACAACCCCAAGCGGCATCTGCTGATCGCCGGTTATGCCACTGCCGTAGACCTGACCTGTGACGAAGCCTTTCAGATGCCGCAGGACGAAGCCGGACGATGTGCGGTTTCAGTACATTATTATACGCCGCCTACGTTCTGCATTCTGGAAGAAGATGCTGACTGGGGAAAAGCCAAGACCACATGGGGCTCACCCAGAGATCAGAGGATTCTGGAAAACGACATGGACAAGCTGAAAAGCCGGTTTCTGGATAACGGCGTGCCGGTGATTATCGGGGAGTACGGCTGTTCCACCAAGAACAAGACGGAAGAAACTGTCCGGACATTCCTCACCGCGGTGGCACAGGCGGCGTATAGCAGAGGTATGTGTCCCATGCTGTGGGATATTACCGGTGTGTTCTATGACCGGAACAATTGCCGTATGCTGGACAGTCAGCTGGAACAGGATTTGCAGGAGATCGCCGCCGCACCCCGTGATGGTGTTCATAATGTTTCCGGAAATTGACATTTGAAAAATGCAAAATTCACCGGCTTGTCGTATCAGATTATCAAGTTGTTTTTCACTGGCAATTCGAGATTTAGAAAAAATGCACAAAAACAGGGTTTGCTTTTATTGGTGCTGTATAAAAATATGTGGAAAATGAAAAAAATACTTGCAAAATAACGATAAATATGCTATGCTGGTATATGGAGAAGTAGGGTGCAGGAAAGCACTGGGCAGATTTCAGAGGACAAATGGCACGGCTGTACAATTTGAAAGCGGAAAGGGGGACGTGAAAAACAGTGCGGCGGCATTCGTTTTTTGAAATGCAAAAAGCTTCTCTGCACACAACCAAGCGGCAATACGCCGCATCAATTCAAGAAAGGAAGAATGATAATCATGAAGATGAAAAAGTTTCTTTCATCTCTGACAGCTGGCGTAATGGCGGCAACGACCATTCTGACCAGTGCATTGGTGACCCCGATGATGTCCCTCGCTGCGACAGCGGCAGATGACGCAATCGGTACAGCGACCTTAATCGGTACGGTTGGTTCTAACCAGAACTGGGAAGCCGATACAAATGCCGTAAGCATTGGCGGTGACGGTGAATACACCGTTTCTTGGGACATGACTACTGCATCGGATTCCATTAGCTTCCTGGCAGTTCAGATCAATCCGGCAGGAGATACAGAAAACTTTACCACTGATACATTTAAGAACCTGAAAGTATCTCTGGGTTCTGTTTCGATCAATGGCGAAGAAGTAACAGATGCCATAAAGGACGACAAAATTGTAAATACACGCTTTTATGAAGGCAGTAAGCCTGGTACTACTCGTATCTATCTGAACGGCAGCTGGGTAGGTGCAGCTGGTGCACTGGATAACTTCGATGCCTCCAAGGTAGAAAACGGTATCTCTACGATTTCTGTTACCTTTACTGTAGAAGGCACTGGCAAGACCACTACCACAACGACCAGCGAAACCACCATTGAAACCACTGCGGAAACTACCGCGGAAACCACGGTTGCTTCCAGTGAAACTACTGTTGCTTCCAGCGAAACCACTGCAACCTCTGCTGTCACTACAGCGACTACCGCAGAGGAAAAGGGCGTGAAAAAGATCACTGTCGGCAAGACCTACAGCGAACTGCTGAAGGATGCACAGAAGGCTAACCCGAAGGAAGGCATGATCGGCTGGAAGTGGGCTGACTTTGGCATCACCAACAGCAATGTTGTCAAGAAGGTCGTTGTCAACGTTTCCTCTGATAAGGAAATCGGCACATACAACTATATGTTCGGTTCTTCTACACAGAAAGCACCGGATTATTGGACACAGACCACACAGGAAAACAAAACTCTGGGCAAGTCCGGCGAATTCACCTGGGACATCACCAAGACTGTGGACGCAACCATTCAGAAGGAATATGATGGTTCTCTGAAGTTTGGTGCCTGGGGCGACGGTACTTATGAGGACTTCACTGTAGATTCTGTTGTGATTTACACAGATGATGCAACGATCACTACGACTGCTGCAACCACTGTGACCACAAAGCCGACCACTACAGTTTCCGCAAAGTATACCAAGGAACTGACTCCGAAGCAGGCGGAAGATACAGATTATGAAACCGGCGAGAAGAACGGCAACACTTTCGTTGAATTTGACCCCATGGGTGCATACAAGGCAATTGCTTATTACACTGTAAAATCTTCTGACAAGACCACCAGTGGTGCATTTGGCACAGGCACACAGGAAGGCGATTGGTTAAGTGAAGAATATAAGGATATGACAGTTCCGACAGATAAGCAGGTCGTTGTATCTTACGATATTCCGGAGAATGTTGGTGAAACTGTGAAGTTTATGGTTTACTGGCCGCAGTACGGCAATGTAACCATCGACAAGATCGTACTGTGCTTCGACGAAGATCCGGATCAGACCACTACTTCTACAACTGTGACCACTGTAACCACTGAAACAGTTGCAACCACAGAAGAAAGCACCGTTTCTGCAACGACAGAAGAAACTACTGTTACTTCCAAGGAAACTACTAAGGAAACCACAGTTACAACTGTAGTTACTACAGCAAAAACCACTGCTTCTACTTCGACAGAAGCATCTGCTGAAACCAGCAAGGCTACAGAAACTTCTGCATCTGCTGCAACAACCACAGAAAAACAGACCACTGCTACAAAGGCAGACACCACTGTTGTAACCACTACCAAGTCCATCAGCACCACCACGACGGAAGCTCCGAAGGGCAAGGGCATCATCTTCAAGGTAGACGAAGCACAGGTCAAGACTGCAAGCAACTATGCAAAGATCCCGCTGTCCGTTCTGGTTGAAAACTATGTGGACGCACAGGGCTTCAACTTCGCTCTGGAAGTTCCGGAAGTTACTTCTAAGATCCTGACGATCTACAAGAACCCGAAGAACAAGAAGGACTATGGTTATAAGGACGTTTATGTCAGCGGCGACCTGGCTCCTTCTCCGCAGAACCTGAAGGGCTATGAGGCAAACGGTAAGGATATGAGCGTTGAGCCGTCCAAGCGTTGGATGTATTTCCAGTGGACTTCCAGTACCAGCACGATCACGATCAGCGGTGACAAGGTGATCGACATCAACTGCACCATTGCAGAAAACGCAGTGGACATCGCAAAGGAATACGGTCTGGAACTGCAGACAGATGAAAACGGCGACAGCTACTATCTGTTCCCGGTAAACTTTGCAGAGTATCAGAAGGTAAACTGGGACTTTGAGGGTACACACGGCGACGGCTATCTGGCTCCGAACCGTCAGTATATCGACGAAAACGGCACAGATATTGCGACCACTGATGTAGTTTACTACAACGGCGGTATCCGCGTTTACACAGATGCACAGACTGAAACCACTACAACTGACACGACTACCACAACCACTACCACAGAAGAAAAGGACATCAATCTGGACATTGACGAAGTATTCGTATATCCCAGTGAAAAGGATGCCACTTCTCTGAAGAACTACACTCTGGGCGTGAAGGTAACTGCCAAGGAAGGCGTAGACGCAACCAGCTATGGTATCAACTGCGTTGTCAACCTGCCGGAGGCAACTGCAAAGCTGTACACCATTCCGTCCAAGCTGCTGAAAAAGAGAGCATTTGTTGTCAACGACTTCGGCAGCGGTATTCCGAATGCAAATGATTTCATTGCATACAAGGACGGCACTTCTACCATTACTGACGGCAGCGACCGCTGGATCCGTTTCATTGGTGCACGTTCTGCAGAAGGTGCAACTGACCCGACAAAGATGAATCAGGTATTCCGCATGATCTTCAATGTGCCGGATAAGGATACTGTACAGGCACTGGCTGACGAATATGGTCTGACACTTCAGACTGGTGAATACGATGGCAAGACTGTTGAGTACTATGAGTTCCCTGTAGACTGGGCACCGAATGGTTCTGACAAACTGCCCAGCGGCACCACGATGGTAGATGTCAAGCGTTTCAACTACCTGAACGGCGAGGGCGTAACCGGCGAAGACATCTTCGACGAAATGGTTGGTCTGAAGGACGGTGCGATCCGCGTAATCATGAATGATGTAGCGGAAACCACCGAAACAACAACTGCTACAACTACAACTACTACAACAGCTACCACCACCACGACAACTGCAACCTCTGCGGCAACGACTACTACCACAGAAAAACCGCAGACTACAACTGCTACAGAGGCTACGACTGTCACCACCACAACTGCAGCAACCACTACAACAACGACTGCTGCTACAACCACCACTACCGAAGAACCTATTGTAACGACTACCGAAGCAACTACCACTACTGCCGAAGCAACAACTGTTACTACTGAAGCAACGACTGCTACGGCAACCAGCACCAGTGCAGGTCCGACAACCACCAGCACCAGTGCAACAACCACTACTGTAACAGAATCTGAAACAACTACTACAAAGGCAACTACAACTGCTACAACAGAAGAACTGCCGGACTTCAGCAAGAAGACCACAGCTTCTACAACAGAAGAACTGCCGGACTTCAGCAAGAAGACGACTACCAGCACAACTACCACTACAGAAGAAACCACGGAAGCAACCACTGAAGAAACTACTACCACACCGGCAGCTGTTTCTTCTACTACAGAAGCAACTACCACAGAAGCTACGACAACTGTTACAGAAGCAACCACTACCACAGAAAACACCACAGCTTCTACCGAAGCTACCACTACTACCGAAGCAACCACCACGACTGCAGAAGCAGAACTGGAAATCGAAGTAAATCCGGACGCAAACTTCTATCTGTCTATTGACGGACGCAATTTCAACGCTGCTGACCTTGTGAAGTCTGCAACTGTAAACGGCGAGAGCGTTATGGACGATCTGACCTTTGGTGCAGAAAGCCCGAAGGCACTGTTCGACAGCGAAGGCAAGGCATATGTAGATACCGACCTCGATATCCTGTATAAGGGTGAAAAGGTTGCTACTGCAAAGGTTTACATCGGCGTAAAGGGTGATACTGACTTGTCCGGTAAGGTAGAGGCTACTGATATGTACTACAGCAGCTACTACATTGCAAGACAGGGTGCTGGTATTAAGGATGCAAAGCTTCTGGACGGCACCGATTATGCAAAGGATGCAAATCTGGAGAAACTGTCCTTCTTCCTGACGGATATTGATACCGAAAGCAAGGCAGGAGAGAATTCTGCAGACGGCAAGCTGGAAGCAACTGACATCTTCTACCAGGCATACTACGTTGCTCTGGTTGGTGCTGGTCATAAGAGCACTACCTGGGACAATCCGGTTTGCCCGGATCTGAAGAACCTGAAGGGCTCTATGTGGGCTGAATAATCCGGTTCTCTGATTTCGAACGCGTAAGCGTTTCTGACAACAAGGATATGACAGCATAAGAAAAACCCGATGCGGGAGCATTCCCGTATCGGGTTTTTGTTTGCAAGCGTAAGGCAGGATTTGCTTCAATTTTCAAGGCTGAGGCTTTGCTTTTTTCGAATTCTGTATCGAGATAGAAAAAATCACAAAGAATGCTTGCAAAATCGTGAAAAATCGGTTATACTGAATAGTGGAGAATTGTAGGAACGCAGATTGCCGCTTTTGGGGAACCAAGGGCAATACCGCAGTTACCCGAAAAAGCGATTTGAGAAAGGGGCATCATATTGAAGACAATTGAGGAGGCTCGCAGACTGCTGCAGTCGGAAGAATTCATGCACATCGCGGCAGTACTTGGCGGCGGTGAAGATCTGGCGGAAGCTTATCGGAACCGGCTGCTGTGTGCCATTGACAGTTTTGTGCAGCTGTACGGCAGCGGTCGGGAAATTGCCATTTTTTCTGCACCGGGACGGACAGAACTGGGCGGAAACCACACCGACCACCAGCATGGTCACGTACTGGCGGCAAGCATCAATCTGGACGTGATCGCTGTTGTGGCAAGACGGGAAGATACCACGATCCGGGTGCATTCAGAGGGCTTTCCGGAAGATGAGATCTCTCTGGAAGAACTGGAACCGGTAACGGACAAAAAGCCCACAGCTGCGGAACTGATCCGCGGGATCGCTGCCCGTTTCAAGCAATACGGATGTCCGCTGGAAACCGGTTTTGATGCGTACACCACCTCGCAGGTCATGGCAGGCTCTGGTCTGTCCTCATCAGCGGCTTTTGAGGTTCTGCTGGGAAATATCTGCAATGCCCTGTATGCCGAAAATCGGTTCACACCGGTAGAACTGGCACAAATGGGACAGTATGCGGAAAACGTGTATTTCCAGAAGCCCTGCGGGTTAATGGATCAGATGGCTTCGTCGGTAGGCGGTGCTGTTGCCATTGACTTTGCCAATCCGATGCTGCCGGCAGTGCACCCAGTTGCATTTGACTTTTCCAGAACTGGTTATGTACTTTGCATTGTGGATACCGGCGGAAACCACGCAGACCTGACAGCGGAATACGCTGCGATTCCGGCAGAAATGCAGGAAGTGGCAAAGTATTTCGGCAAGGACGTTCTGGCGGAAGTTCCGTCGGCGCAGGTGCTGCGTTCCATTCCGGAACTGCGGAAAGCCTGTGGTGACCGTGCAGTGCTCCGTGCGATGCACTTTTATCGGGAGGACGGACGGGCACAGGGCGAATCTGATGCACTGGATCGGGGCGACTTTGAGGCGTTCCTGCACTTGGTACAGAACTCCGGACAGTCTTCCTATTGCCTGCTGCAAAACGTCTATCCGTCCTCCGCACCGGAAGACCAGCCCATCTCCATTGCCCTTGCAGTCGGCTCGGCAGTGCTGGGCGGCAGGGGAGCGATCCGTGTACACGGCGGCGGTTTCGGCGGAACAGTACAGGCATTTGTGCCGGCTGTGCTGCTGTCCCAGTTTCAGGAGGGCATGGAATCCGTTCTGGGAAAGGGCTGCTGCCACGTGCTGCGAATTCGTTCCGTTGGCGGCATGACTGTATTGATATAAGGCAGCATTGTGCTTTTGTGCAGTGCTGCTGAAAGTTTGCCTTTCAGGGCAAACTGATAAGAGGGAAAATTCCCTCTCCATTTGACAGAAATTGAAAGGAAGCGTAAAGTAACATGGGAAAAATTCTGGTCACTGGCGGTACCGGCTTTATCGGCAGTCATACTTGTGTGGCATTGATCAATGCCGGCTATCAGGTCGTGATTATGGACAATCTCTGCAATTCAAAGGTGGAGGCAGTTGCCCGTATCGAGATGATCACCGGAAAGCATGTGCGGTTCTATCGTACAGATATGCGTGACGAGGAGGATATGCGGCAGATTTTTGAGGACAACAAGATCGATGCCGTAATTCACTTTGCCGGTCTGAAGGCAGTTGGCGAATCGGTGGAAAAGCCGCTGGAATACTACGAGAACAACATCAGCGGTACACTCTCCCTGCTGCGTGTCATGCGGGAGTATCACTGCAACGTGATAATTTTCTCCTCCAGTGCGACCGTTTACGGCTGCAACAATGAGGCTCCCTATGTGGAGGAAATGCCGACCTCTGCAACGAATCCCTATGGCTACACCAAGGTCATGATCGAGCAGATCCTGCGGGACGTTTGCACTGCCAATCCGGAGTTCACGGCTGTGGCTCTGCGGTACTTCAACCCGATCGGTGCTCACATCAGCGGTCTGCTGGGCGAGAATCCCAACGGAATCCCCAACAATCTGGTGCCCTATGTGGCACAGGTGGCACTGGGCAAGCTGGATCATGTGCGGGTATTCGGTGATGACTACGACACGCCGGACGGCACTGGTGTGCGGGACTATATCCATGTTATGGATCTGGCAACCGGTCACGTGGCAGCCGTGGCATACGGACTGGAGCACCGTGGCTTTGAACCGATCAATCTAGGTACCGGTCACGGCAGCAGCGTGCTGGACGTGGTGCATGCGTATGAAAAGGCATGCGGCAAGAAGATTCCGGTAGAGATCACGGAACGTCGTGCCGGAGATATTGCCACCTCGTATGCAGATCCGTCGAAAGCAAAAAAACTGCTTGGCTGGGAAGCAACTGCGGATCTGCAGCAGATGTGTGCCGACAGCTGGCGTTTCACAAAGCAGAATCCCAATGGAATGTGAGAAGCTGCTTTCGTAATCCGTTTACGAAAATGCGTTCCCACAGAAAGGAATACATATGACAGGCAGATTCGGAAATGCGATCGATAATTTCCTGATTATCATGGTTGCTGTTGCCGTGGTGCTGCTGCTGGTGGTGATGCTGGGTTCTCGGCAAAGCCCGTTCCGGCAGAAGCTGAGCCGGCTTCTGGTACAGAATCCAAACACTGCCGACAAACGGCAGTCGCTGGAGTTTAATCGGGAATATTATATCACAGGAGAAAGAGCAATGCGTAAACCAAACCGCGGAAAAAATCCACCCCGTACTGTGATCGCTGTTCTGGTACAAAAGGTAGATGAACGCCGCAGAACCATGGATCCCAGCGGCACTTTGAAACTGTACAACGAATACTATGAGTTGATTTTCAAGACCCGCAAGGGTGATGTGCTGCATATTGTTACCAGCAAAAAAGCGTATATCGAAACCCCGTTTCATCAGCAGGGACAGCTGACTTTTCAGGGTGATCGTCTGATCCGGTTCCAGTATCCGGAGGGAGAAGTTACCGAAGACGAAGCAGCATTCACCAGCATGATGCCGGCAGTACGCCGCGGATAATACAAAAGGCAATACCGCACAGTTTTGTGCCGTGCTGCCATAACAAAAAGCGTACCGTTTCACAAGAAAACGGTACGCTTTTTTCGTTGTTATAGTGACTGCGGTTTACGGGACGATCATAACCGGTGTGTTGATAGTGACCTTGTCATAGATCTTTTTGGCAACGTCCAGCGGCAGGTTGATACAGCCGTGAGAACCGTTGTTGATGTAGATGTCACCGCCGTAGGCACTGCGGTTCAGGTCGTGCAGACCGATGCCGGTATAGGTGACGGGCATCCAGTAATTTACCCATGTTTCATAGCCCTGCACTGCGTAAGTCCCCAGCTTTCGCGGAGATTCTCTGGACCATACCTTGTATGCTCCCGGCGGTGTGGCACGTGTCGGATCGGACTCCTTACCGGTAACCACATCGGACTCCAGGAACAGTTCGCCGTTGACATAATACCACAAGTGCTGGTGGCAGATGTCCACTTCAATGTAGGTGTTTCCGGTGTAGGTAACGCCGGCGTTGGAATTCATGCGGAATCCCTCTACCTTATATACCGGTTCAATGGTTACTGCCTCGCCGGCTTTGATGTAATCTACCAGCTTTTCCACAGTGGCAGAAACATTGGTTTTCCAGCCGTAGATGCCGTCAGAACCGATCGGCAGGGTAATCTCTCCGTCTTCGGTGGCTTTGAACTTGAAGTTGTAGCCGGTCACCAGTGTGTCGTACTTGTCAGCGATATGTTCCTGCACCCATGCGGAAGCTTTGTCGGTGTCTACAGTGATGTCATCGCCGTCCGTGGTGATCCAGTCCATGATAGTAGCGTGATCCAGCTTTTCCGTGCCAACCGGATCGAAAATTTCCTCGCGGTCAGTCATGTCATAGGTGATCTCTACAGCACCGATCTTGTTGTACAGTGCCAGTGTAGGCTCCAGACTTTCCGCAGTGACAGCTGCCTTTTTGTAGCAGTCACTGTCTGCCATCTGAATGGTGTTGTTGCCCTCCCGCATCTGTGCGACCGTGTAGTCGGACAGCTTCTGGGTGTCTACCATGTTGCCGTTATCTTCCGGCTGAATGGTAAAGGAACCGTCCTCGTTCTGGACAACCTTGGCATCGGTGGGCGGTACATTGCCCCAGTCATAGGCGGCGATCAGGCTGACCAGTGCATCTTCCGAGTAGGAATCCTGCATCTTGACTGTATACTCGGTTTTGGAGAACAGCTTCCTGAACCAGAGGGCGTGACTTTCGTCTGCCGGCTCTGTCAGAGCGTTGTCCGGCAGGGTAACGGTGCAGCCGAATGAGGAGCCCTTGAAGGTGATCGGGTCGCCGTTTTTGGGAATGAATGTCAGCCCCATATCCTGTGCGGTATTCAGAACTGCGTCGCTGGCTTCCTCCGCGGTCATGCCGCCGATGTCCACGCCGTTGACGTAAGTTTTAGGGAGAAACTTGCTGTGATAGACAGCCAGTCCGGCGATGTAACCCAGCAGGAGTACAGCCAGCACGGCAATACCAATGATGATGCAGATCTTTCCGGCGTTGGACTCCTCCCGCACTGGTTCGTAATGTCTGGGCGGTGTAGGGCGGGGTGGACGCTGTGCTGTTGCCACGTTGCCTCCAGAACGCTGCTGGTGCTGCGGCTGTGGTGCACGTTGCTGCCACGGCTGGTCATAGGCATAGCCGGAAGAAACGGCATCATGGATCTGCCGTGCCTTGTCCGAACGGGTGCGTTCCGAAGCGGAGCCGTTTTCAGGGCTGCGGGAAGCCGGACGATTCTGTCCGGAAAAGCGTTCATAAGACGGCTTCGGCGATGACGGCTGAAATTCTGTTGCCTCTTTTGCAGCGAGAGAAGCTTTGATTTTTTCCCGCATTTCGTCTTTGGTCAGATGCTGCTTGGGAGCATTTCCGGCAGGGGATTGGTCTTTATTGTTCACTGTCATCTTTCCTTTCTTCCATGGTACGAGGGCTGTGCGGAATACAGCATCATTGAACTTCACCGCATGTCGGCGTTCCGAGTATGTTGACAAACTGATGACAGCTGCGGTCAGTCCGAAGACAGTAGAACCTCTGTTTCTGGAAAAATTAAAAAAATATTACATTGAGAGAAGCGGGCTCTGCAGCGTGGATATTCGCCAGAGCCATTCTTTATTATTATACCCACTGGATTTCTGTTTGTCAACACTTTTCGACATGAAATATAAATTGTAAACATCCTTTACCGATTTGTTTCCAAATGCACATTGAAATTTTATCGGCGGGCTGTTGTAATGTATGCGGAAAATCAGTCATATATTCTGTTGCTTTATGCGATAAAAATAAACAAAAAATGCAAATATGTTGTGTAATGTGCACACTGAAAACATTGCATTTTTGTTGAAAAAGCAGATTGACATTATAGGAAAAAAGGCGTAAAATGAAGGTGGAAATTGGGTGGGAAAATGTGCCACCACAATGTGAGCCATCCACCACAATTTGAGCAATAAGGAGAAATATTCCGGTGCAATGAGGCTTCCGGAAATTTTTCAGCTGATGTCCGGTGTATGCACACATCGGACGAACAGGAGGAATGAATGATGAAGAACAAAAAAATCGGAACCAGTATTCTGGCATTTCTGCTGGCAGCGGCCACTGCCGCAGCCGGTGCACAGCCGGTTCTGGCAGCAGATCTGGGAACTGTAACTGACAACGTTCCGGCAATCGTGGCAGCCAGTGCTTCGGTGTCTGTGATCGATGCCAGCGGCGACTTGGAAGCTGCCTATGCGGAATGGGGTGCTGTGTCCAATGCGACCGGCTATAACGTGTATATCAAGCCGGCAGGCGGCAGCTACACTCAGCTGGATACCATGCTGGTACGCCAGTATCCGGATCGCTTCCGTGCTGATGCAGTAGGTCTGAAAGCCGGCAGCTACACCATGAAGATCGTGCCGGTGATCGACGGCAAGGAAGATGCTTCTAAGGCAGCAGAAACTGCGGAACTTCAGGTAGAGGCTCACGACAGAAGCGGCTTTGGCTTTGTAGAGGGCACTTCTTCCGGTGCATACAACGAGGACGGCACGCTGAAAGCAGATGCCATTGTGGTATATGTCACCGATGCCAACAAGGACACCGTGACGGCAAGCATTGACGCCACCGGCAAGGGTGCAACTGCTGTGAGCGGTGTGCAGAACATCATTACGGCTTATAAGAAAAATAAAGAAAAGCGTCCGCTGTGCCTGCGATTTATTGGCAATATCACCGATCCGGCAGACATGCCCAAGGGTGATCTGATGATCGACACCGCAAAGGCTGGCATCACCGTGGAGGGTATTGGTACCGATACCGTATTCAACGGTTTTGGTCTGGTCATGAAGAACTGCTCCAATGTGGAAGTCCGCAATATCGGCTTCATGAACTGCAACAGCAGCGAGGGCGATGACTGCGGCTTGCAGCAGGGCAACGACCACATCTGGGTGCATAACTGTGATTTCTTCTATGGTGATGCCGGTTCAGATGCCGATCAGGTCAAGGGCGACGGTGCACTGGACACCAAGACTTCCACCTATGTAACACATTCCTACAACCACTTCTGGGACAACGGAAAGTGCAACCTGCAGGGCATGAAATCGGAAAAGGAAACCAACTATGTGACCTATCACCACAACTGGTACGATCACTCTGACTCCCGTCACCCCAGAATCCGCACCTGCTCCGTACACAGCTATAACAATTACTTCGACGGCAATGCCAAGTACGGCATCGGCGTCACCATGGGAGCTTCTGCTTTCGCGGAAAACAACTACTTCCGCAACTGTAAGAACCCGATGATGAGTTCCGGACAGGGTACTGATGCACTGGGTGAAGGTACATTCGGAGGCGAAGCCGGCGGTATCATCAAGGCTTGCGGCAACTATATCGAGGGTGCTTCCAGCTATATCCCGTATTCGCAGAACAGCACCTCGTTCGATGCCTATGAAGTTTCCAGCCCGTCTGAAAAAGTACCGGACAGCGTCAAGACGGTTTCCGGCGGCACAGGCTACAACAACTTCGATACCGATTCCAGCATCATGTACAGCTACAAGGCAGATGCAGCGGCTGATGTGCCGGCTATCGTTACTGCCAAGGCCGGACGCGTACAGGGCGGTGATCTCCAGTGGAAGTTTGACAACTCCGTGGACGATACCAGCTATGCGGTCAATCAGGCATTGAAAGACGCTCTGGTCAATTACAAGTCCTCTATCGTGGCGATCGGCAGCGGCTTTACCGACAGCACCACAGATCCGGTTGTCACCACTGAGGAAACCAAGACTACTACAGTGACCACCACCGTCAGCGTGTCCAAGGATACGACCGCAACGGCTCTGACCACTGCTACCACCAAGAACACCACGCCTACCACACCGGACGTGCCGGTGGCAGGGGACATCTTCTGTTCGCCTACCGGTACCGGCAGCGGTTCCTCCGAAAAGGATCCGGCTTCTGTTACCGATGCGATCTCCAAGCTGTCCGCAGGCCACACCATTTATCTGCTGGGCGGTACATACAAGTTCTCGGAAATGATCCTCATTGACGCTCAGAACAGCGGTACTGCTGATGCAATGAAGACGATCAAGCCTTATAATGGTGCAGATGTTGTGTTCGACTTCTCCGGACAGGGCGATGCAGACGGCAGCAAGCGTGGCATTGTGCTGGACGGTGACTACTGGCACTTCTATGATTTTGAGATCACTAAGGCAGCCGATAACGGCATGCTCCTCTCCGGCAACAACAATAAGATCGAACGCATGGTATTCAACGACAATCAGGACACTGGTTTGCAGCTGTCCCGTTATAATACCAGTGCAGCAACCATTGCCGACTGGCCCAGCAATAACCTGATCCTGAACTGCACTTCCAAGAACAACTGCGACAATGCCAGCATGGAAAATGCCGACGGTTTTGCAGCAAAGCTGACCTGCGGCGAGGGCAACGTCTTTGACGGCTGTATGGCGTACAACAACAGCGACGACGGCTGGGATCTGTTTGCAAAAAGTGCTACCGGTCCTATCGGTGTTGTCACCATTCAGAATTGTATTGCATTCCGCAACGGCTTTACGGAATTCGGCGAGGGCTACGGCGATTGTGACGGCAACGGCTTCAAGCTGGGCGGCTCTGGTATCGGTTCTGCACATATCTTGAAGAACTGTCTGGCATTCGAGAACCTTCACTGCGGCTTCACCGATAACAATAACCCGAAGCTGGGCAGTCTGACCAACTGTACCGCAGTCAACAACAACGGCGAAGGCAAGGGAAAGCCGAACTTCTCCTGCTATCGCTGCACAGATCCGGGTGCAATCTTTGAGAACCTGATGTCCTATTATGATGATTCTGTATTTATGTCTGACGCAAAGCTGAAAGGCGGTGCTTCTAACGACAAGTATGTTGGTACTTATGAAAACGGCGTGTACTACAACAGTGGCTACTATCAGGTAGATGCAAAGACTGCGATCAAAAACGGTGCGAAGATCGGCACAAAGCTTTCTGCGGCTCCGGCAGCTTCTGACTTTATCACAATGGCAAAGGCTCCGGAACAGGGCACCGATTTTGATGCTGTATGGAGAAATGCAGACGGTTCGCTGAATCCGGGCGGTTTGTATGAAACTGCGGATTCCAGCAGCTATAAGACAATGGGTTACCATATGTATAACGGCAGCATTGTCGTTCCGCCGACAACAACCACAAGCACTTCTTCTGAACAGCAAACCACCACTACTACTACCACAGCAGTACAGCCCACTGAAACCACAACCGGTTCGGAAACTTCTGCACAGCCGACAGAAACTACTGCAAAGACCAGCGAAACCTCTGCACAGCCGACAGAAACTGCTGTAAAGACCAGTGAAACCTCCGCACAGCCCACTGAAACCACAGCTGCTCCGGCAACTTCGGATACGGCGGACACCACGGAACAGTCGACTGCCACTACACCAGTCAGCAGCGGCGACAGCAACACAGAAACCACGCAGACTACCGCTTCGGAAGTGACCTCTCAGTCTCTGTACGGCGATGTGAACTTGGACGGTAAGGTGGATATTACCGATGCAGTTCTGCTGAACAAGGCGGTTGCCGGTGTGGTAACGCTGAACGCCAGCCAGCAGAAAAATGCCGACTGCATGGCAGACGGAGAACTCTCTACCAATGATTCGACAGTTCTGCTGCAATTCCTGGTACGCATAGTTACCTCCCTGCCGGTAACGGAATAACCGATTCTCCGGAAAAGAAATAGATCTTCATTCTGCAAATGGCAGCCGATGTTTTCGGCTGCCATTTTTGCGTGAAAAGCAATTCCGCTTTTTTCGGTTTTTTTGTACAATTTGACTTGCTTTTTTTTACGGGATATGTTATACTATAGACAGCACCCATGCCGGATTTGGAAGTCTGACATGGAAAAGTGTTTTCATTTCTATCCCTGTCGCTTCCGCTGCCTGCGGGCACGGCGGCGTTTTCGGGCGATAAATTTTAGATGAGGTGAATCAAATTGTCACAACTGAAAAAACCCACAATCAAAAACCCTGATCTGGTTGCCGCAATGGCGGAATTCAAAAAACAGCAGAGCGTACAGACCGAAAAAGAAATGCTGGACGCAATTGCAGCAGCATCGTTTATTGCTCCGATCACGTTGCAGAACAAGCTGAACGAGGTAGAACCGGACGAGAATGGTCAGCGTCACATGGAGGCTTCTCTCATGGCTGTTTCCAACAAGGACGGTGCAAAGTTCTTTCCGGCTTTCACCGACTGGCTGGAATTCCTGAAGTGGAAGAACGATCCGGACGCGGACACAATGGTAATTACATTTGACCAGTACTGCGGGATCCTGCTGAAGCAGGGTGTCGATGTCAGCGGTATCGTCATCAATCCGGCAGAAACCAACATCGTGATCCGCAAGGAAAAAATGGCAGAGATGAAGGGCGTTTCTCCGGAGGCAGAACAGCCGCAGGAAGCTCCGAAGAAGAACAACATTCTCCCGCTGTTTGGCTGCGAAAAGGTCACCAATCCGGAAGTGATCGTTGCCGCAGACCGTCTGCGTCGGGAAAACAACGAACCTGCCCGCAACAATATGTTTGAGGCAATGCGGAAAGCACGCTTTGTGGCTCCGGTGCTGATGGAAGTGCCGAAGGAAGTCAAGGCTGGTGAAAAGGTCAATGCACAGGCAGAGTTCATCATGCTGAATCACGAGGGCGGAAAGTACATGCCGCTGTTCACCAGCCTGTCAGAACTACAGAAGTGGAACGGGGCACCGGACTGCAAGGCAGTTCCCATGAGCATGGCAAACTATGTGGCAATGCTGTCTGATCCCAAGAGCACAGCTGCCGGCATCGTGCTCGATCCGTTCACCATGGGGCTGGCATTCAGCAAGGAGCAGGCAATGAACATTCAGCCGCGTCTGGCAATGCGGGATATTGACTCCACTCCGGAGGGTATGGAAGACGACCTGAAAGCATACTTTGCAGAAAATGCAGATGTCAAGAAAGCATACATCGATGGTGTCAAGGCGAACAACACAGACGGTTTCGTGGTAGTTCTGGAACTGGAAAACGAAAACAATGTCCGTGAGATCGCTGACCACGTGGCAAAGGCAATCAACAAGTATGGTTCCTGCGTAGTGGCTCCGATCAGCTCGCCGATCGGCAAGAAAGTGCTGGAAAGAAAGACTGCTTTCTACGAAGCCTGAAAAATCACATTACCGGTGACAGTCACGCTGGTATTTGCAGGCAGATCGCGTGCAAATGCTGTCGGGTGGGCTTTTTGCGGTGTTACTGATAAAAATCCACTTGTTCTGAAAGAAAATCAACCCCCTGTCCTCGCGGCAATGACTGCAAGGGCAGGGGGTTTTTGTGTTTCTTTTTATGTTGTTTTAGAAAAACTGCCGGAAAGCTGTGGGCAGGGAAATCTCCTTGGTGATTTCCGCCGCAGTTTTCCAAACGAATTGTTCGTCCTGTCTGGCACAGGTGAGGTATACGCCGTAGAGTTCCCATTCCACATGGGTGAAGATGTGTTTCCGTTCTACCGTCTGCGTCAGATCCGTGGGCTTGCAGTGCCATGCACTGGCCTGGGCAATGGCTTCCTCGGCAGTGCAGATGCCGGCAACATTGGGATATTCCCAAAGCCCGTGGAGCAGCCCCTTGGCAGTGCGTTTCCGGAGGGCGAATTTCCCGTCGCATTGCAGCACAAAAACGGTGTACTGTTCCTGTCGTCTGGCTTTTTTGGCAGTCCGCTGGGGCAGCCGCAGAGCATCGCAGTACTGTCTGCCCAGACACAGTTCTGACAGGGGACAGACTTCACAATGCGGCTGTCCGTTGGGTACACAGACCGTGGCTCCGATTTCCATAAACGCCTGTGTCAGTGTGCCGCAGTGCTCCGGATTGTCCAGATAGACCTGCCGCAGCAGGGCAGTGACAGCTGCCTTTTGTTCCGGACGGTCGATCTCACAGAAGTGGTTCATCACTCTGGCGGCCACCCGCAGCACGTTGCCGTCTACTGCTGGCGTAGGTAAGCCGTAGCAAATGGAACAGACTGCACCGGCGGTGTAATCGCCTACGCCAGCCAGTCCGCGGACTTCTTCCCATGTGCGGGGAAACACGCCGCCGTACTGTTCCTGAATCGTCTGTGCTGCCTTTCGCAGATTCGCTGCACGGCTGTAATAGCCCAGCCCCTCCCAGCACTTGTTGACCTGATCCTGTTCCGCTGCGGCAAGTGCGGCAATGTCCGGAAAGGTTTCCAGAAACTGTGCGTAATAGTTCTTGACGGCTTCCACCCGCGTCTGCTGGAGCATGATCTCTGACAGCCAGATGCGGTATGGCTCTTTGGTGTGCCGCCAGGGGAGATCCCGTGCATGCAGCGGATACCACGCCAACAGCGGCTGTGCCGTCTGTAGAAGTGCCTGTTCCTGCATGGTTTTCCAGCGACGCATGCGGTGGATCACTTTTTCATAGACCGGCAGCATGTGGGGCTCTTTGTAGATTTCCGGCAGCTGTTCCACAGGGATCCACTGTACCGCAGTGTTTTCGTCCGGCTGGATCCGCAGCGTTTCTTTCTGGTCGGCAATGATGCCGTAGGTGACGTTATAGTGCTGATGTGCTGGAACGGGCACGCCTTTTTTCTGATGTGCTTTGACAGGGAGAATGTCCAGCGAGAGAATGGCTCCGGTAAGGGGATAGGGCTTCTGGATACCGGTTTCCTCTTTTGCCTCCCGCACGGCTGTCCAGAGAAAATCACTGGAACCGTCAGCGTGTCCGCCTGTCCATGCAAAGGAATCGTAGATGCGGTGGTAGACCATCAGTACCTGATCCATTGCCGGATTCATGACGAAACCGGAACAGGTGAAGTGGCTTTCCGCGTGGCTGCGGTAGAGCAGCTGTGTGCCGTACTGTTCCGCCGCAAGGAGTATCTCGTTCCGGTCGCGGCGTTCCTGTTCGGTTTCGGGTGTATAGGCAGCAAGACGTTCTTTCCAGTCAGTCACATCTTGTTCCTGCATGACGTTTCTCATGTTGTTTGTCCTTTCTTTTTGACAACCCCGCACAAACCTTGTGCGGGGTTGTCGTTACTTTGCCGGCAGCAGAATCGTAATTTCCGTACCGTGTCCCAGTTCGCTGCGGAGAGAAATGGTGCCGTTGTGGCAATCTACGATGTGCTTGACGATAGACAGCCCCAGTCCTGTGCCGCCACGCTGTTTCGAACGGCTTTTGTCCACCCGATAGAACCGTTCAAAGATCCGGCTCTGTGCCTGTAGGGGAATGCCGATGCCGTTGTCTGCAATGACGATTTTCGCCTGTGTGCCGAGGTGCTGTATGGTGATCGTCACGGTGCCCTCCGGATTGTTGTACTTGATCGCGTTGTCAATGAGGTTGATGAACAATTCCCGTATGTAGCCCTCGTTGCTGTGGAGCAGCAGACAGTCGCCCTCCAGCCGGACGTGAATTTTGTTCCGCTGAATCTGCGGCTCCAGAATTTGCAGGGCGTTCTTTGCCGCGGCTTCCAGTGCCACCGGTGTGTTCAGCATTTCCGTGTGTTCCTCGATCTCCGACAGGCGGATAATGTCGTTGATGAGAAACAGCAGGCGTTCGCTTTCCCGTTCGATCATGGCACCGTACTTGGCAACGTCCTCCTCTTTGGTGATCATGCCGCTGCCGAACATTTCGCCGAATCCCTTAATGGTCGTCAGCGGTGTTTTCAACTCGTGGGAAACGTTTGCGGTGAATTCCTGCCGCATTTTTTCCGCCTTGACGTTGTAGGTTACATCGACCAGCAGCACGATCGTGCCGAAAATGCCGCCCATTTCCACGCGGGTGATGTACGCCCGAATATACTTGCCGTCGATCTTCAGCAGCTGCCGCACAGAGCAGCCCTTGTGCAGTTCACTGTCTTCCGGCAGCAGTTCATGCTGAGGTGCTGTTTTGGATTTTCGCAGTGCGTCCAGAAAGTCCTGATTGTTTGTCAGAATGAAAATGGATTTGTTGTCCCAGCTTTCCTTGCTGATGTTCAGCAGTGCCGTTGCCGTGCGGTTGGCAAGCTGGATCTTGTCGGAATCATCCAGAATCAGAATGCCCTCTACCATGTGTTCCTGAATCAGTCCGATGATGTCCCGTTCGTGGTGCAACTCTTTCTGCATGCGGTTCATTTCGTTTTCCAGCTTTCCAAGAGCCTTTTGACTTTTCTTGTGCTGATGCTGTGCCTGCTGTTTCTGGTGCAGATACAGAAAAATAAAAATTGTCAGCAAAAGAGCCGTTGCCGCAGCAAATGCCCAACCGAGCCATTCCATAATTACCCTCCGATCTTATAGCCGTAACCTCGTACTGTGTGAATGAGATTGGTACAGCCGGCAGCCTCCAGCTTTTGCCGCAGCGTCTTGACATGAGCGTCCACAGTTCTGGTTTCGCCCTCATAGGAGAAGCCCCAAACCTGTTCCAGCAGCCGGTCGCGGGAAATGGCAGAGCCGCGGTTGCGTACCAGATAGGACAGCAGTTCGAACTCCTTATAGGTGAGAACGATCTCCGTTTCCAGATAGACCACGGTACGCTGGTTCAGGTCAATGGTCAGGTCATGGGCAGAGAGCACCTGCTGCTGTTCCGGCTTTTGCACATGGCTCCGCCGCAGCACCGCCTTGACGCGGGACAGCAGTTCCATGATGCCGAATGGCTTGGTGATATAATCGTCTGCACCGTTTTCCAGTCCGGTGACCTTGTCGATCTCCGAGGACTTCGCCGAAAGCATGATGACAGGAATTTCTGCCGTTGCTGCATCGGATTTCAGTCGTTTCAGAATCGAGATGCCGTCCTCGTCCGGCAGCATGATGTCCAGCAGGATCAATGCCGGCTGTTCTTCCTGTACACGCTGGAAAAAGCTTTTTCCGTCAGGGAAGCCCTTCGCAGTATAGCCGCCGGACTGGAGAGCACAGGTGATGAGTTCCCGAATGCCGGTGTCGTCTTCCACACAAAATATGTTTGCCAAATTACATTTCCTCTTTTCCCTGGAATCCGCCGCAAAGCCGTCAGGCGGGCTTTATTCAGTGTTTCCTTTATACAGCAGTTTCCTTGTTTTCCCGAATCACAGCACGCATTGCCGCCACGGCGATCTCGATGGCGTGTGTCATGTCGCTTGCGGCGTGTTCCTTGTCCCGTACCACTGCCTGCCGTTCCTGATTCCACAGCATCTGCAAAATGGTGGCACAGCGGACATGCCGTGCGGCGGCGACCGTGAACAGAGCAGCCGATTCCATTTCCGATGCTAGCGTGCCGGCGGCTTTCCATGCCTGCCAGTTCTGGAGCAGGGTGGGAGCTACCGGCATGGTTTCCGGCGAGTGCTGCCCGTAGAAAGAATCCTTGCACTGTACCACGCCGGTATGATAATCATATGCAGCAGCACGTGCCGCACAGACCAGATGTTCCGTCAATCCGAAATCCGGCACCGCCGGAAATGCCAACGGCATGTATTCCTGCGAAGTGCCCTCCATGCGGATCGCTCCTGTGGGAATGATCAACGCCCCCGGCACCAGTTCCGGCTGCATGCCGCCGCAGGTGCCGATCCGCAGAAAGGTATGTGCCCCCAGAGCAGCCAGTTCTTCCATGGCGATCGCGGCAGAGGGCCCGCCGATGCCGGTGGAGGTGACGCTGATGCGGGTGCCGTCCAGCGTGCCGGTATAGGTGGTGAACTCCCGGCTCTGTGCCACCTTCTGGGCGTTTTCAAGATAGGACGCGATCCACGGAACACGGTCCGGATCGCCGGGGAGAAAGACATAGTGTCCGATGTCCTCCGCGGTGCATTGAATGTGAAACTGACGTTCTGCCATAGGGAACTCCTTTCTGAATCGGTTGCCTATCCCATAATTCGACACACTTCTTGACAAAATTCTGGAATTCTGCTAAGATACTGATACAGGGACAACGCTGCACAGGAATATGCAGTGTTTCCTTTCGGCAATACCGCACAAAGAGCGTCTGGCGACTTTGCACGCCATCTGCTTGCGAATTTCCCTTCAGAGTCTGTTTCGTATCTTCCCGCACGCATCTTGCGTGCATATT
>ERZ791826.269-NODE-269-length-56732-cov-21.174356_pt1 | contig 56732 bp, 53 predicted proteins | sample MGYA00510297_ERZ791826 | MGnify/ENA primary metagenome ERZ791826 (study PRJEB30046, sample SAMN00792004) | human gut metagenome | study: EMG produced TPA metagenomics assembly of the A metagenome-wide association study of gut microbiota in type 2... | reverse complement strand
TTATTATACTTTGATTGTTTTGTATGTGTCAAGTTTTATTATACAGGATTATTACTTGCATCCAGCTTTTCTGATTTGTCTATCATTTTGTTAATGCCTTTTCGTGCGGCTTCAATAAGTGCCTGGCGGTTGAGCTGATTGCCGACTATGAAATTATTCTGCCGCAGATATGCGTTATCAAATGAGATAACTCCTGCATATTTCGGACAGCCCTCAGAGCGGCTGACAGCTTCAAGCTGACGTATCTTGTCTATATCGGCAGGAGTCAGACTATCTTGTGTGCTTGTGAAAGCACCTAATGAGCGTTCAGCTTTTATGTTTTGAGCCTGACTTTTCTCGTTTGGCACAAATTCTGAATATACATACTCCATTTCGTTGGCGTGTTTGTTCGGCTCAAAAGCTTCAGGGCGGAGCATATAGTCCAGAAAATCGAATATCTTGTTGCCACCGTCACCGCTTATTCGCCACTTGTATACGAATTTGCATTTGTGAAATATTCCTGGTGTCATTATTAGTCACTCTGTTCGTCTTGCAGGGAGTCTGCACCCTTATCAACTGAGCGCTGATGTACGATGCTCTTGTAGTTGTCATTTGATCGTGACATGACGTCATGCGGTTCGCTGTCACTCAGACGCTTGTCGGCTGAGTGGAATTCCTGCACTTCGTAGAAGTGCAGGAGCGTATTAATTCCGTCACGTTCCTGATATATCATGCTGTTATTTTCTTTTGCAATCGTCAGCAGCTTTTCAATGTTATCTTGAATGTTTTTCAAACATTCATCGTTTGGTGTTTGTTTGATGTTATTGTAGGCACTGTCTATCAGAAACGCAAGACAATTGCTGTATGTTTTAATTCCGTTCAGCTCCATTATCTTTAAAAACCTTTGATAATGTAGTTCTGAAAAAGACAGCAGCTTATTGATAGGTTTGCTTTTCATTTTTTCATCCAACCTTTCCGTGTAGTTTGATTTTATTTTGTGATATTTAAGTTAGAGGTGTGGGTCAAGAGCATAAAGGCACGATATCGTGCCTGCTGGAAACCTCGGTAGAACCGAGGTTTCAGGTGGGATACTGTGATATCATCGGGTCTTTTTCTATATACGATTTATATACGATTTTTTGTATATAATTGTAATTTATATATTTTATATATATTGCAAATCAAAATTTATATATGATTTATATACGAAAACTTCCTCTATTTACCTCTTTATATACGAATTATATAATTTTCATGCTGTAATAATCTGTATATATTTCTGTTGTGTAAACAAAACAGGCTTATTTATGAACTTTCTTTGTCCGAAATTTCAAGCATCCTGAGAATTTCTTCATTTGTAATTGAGTTTTCTTCAGAATTTGTTATCGTTTCTGTAAGAAGATTTTCGATTTTTTCTGTTGTATTTATCATTTTTTGCGCTGCAATATGCACATTATTTATAGTGGAATTTGCACCCTCTGAAAGGCGGTCAAGCTCCTGATTTACTAACGCACGAACGATAGGCGGAAGAATATTTACAACAAAATCGTCATTGCTTTTCACAAAATCTGATATTAGTTTTGTAAGTAATGCGTTCCGTGATAAGTCCTCAGCTTTTGCTATATTGTCTAGTTTATCTATCATATTCTCAGGAATATTGCGTATGATTATATCCATTTTCAATTACTCTCCTTATATACTTCATTGTAGAAATCAGCTTCATCACCATATTTTTTTGCTATCTCTTTGCTGTTGCCCTTGAACACGTTAGGGAGAATTTGCGGTATGGTGTAAAGGAAAAAGCCTTGCTCAGGTGTCCACTTATTTAATTCAAAGTAATATGGTTTACGTCCTTCTTCTTTTATATATACAGCAGTGAAATTTTTGTCTGCAAACCTTATCTCTTCAATGCTGTTATATTGGAAGTGGTAATCCTCTTTTTTATCTTTATAGTAAGCAAGCTGCAGTTCATTTTCTGTTGCCTTTATATAAAGAAAATGCCTTGGATATTTCACAAACATCTTTCCTGTTACCATTGCAAGGATAGTAAAAAACGCTGTAAGTAAATAAAAAAGCAGTGCTGCTTTTGCAAAAAGTGCAGATAAAAAATACATTACCAATGCACAAAAAACTGCGATTATAACAGTGTATTTTATCTTGTTAGTTCTTGCTTTTTGAACTTGAAATTCATCATCAAAAGAACTGTTTTCGTTATTGACAGGGTACTCAAAAAGTATATTTTCCATAGCACTTTACCTCACTTGTTCTGTGACGAGATGGTTATATCACTGCTGCATATTTTCACGTTATTATCTTTAAAAGTCCTCAGTTCTCCCTTAACTACTATCACGCTGCCTTTGCGCAAATGATTTCTTGCAAAGGAAATTGTGCTTTCCTCATTAACGTATACAGTGAAAACATCGTTAAAGCTCTGCTCGCCTTTTTTAGCCTTTCTGGGCACTGCGATAAGAAATTCGATAGCATAGGCGCTTAGGTTTTTTATATCAGAAACGATAAAACCTATTACTCTTACTTTGTTTGAAGAATTATTAAAAGTCATTCTGATTACCTCTTTTCATTATTGGCTAACTGTTATCATACAGCTTGCCTTTGAGCCCTTATCTTCTGTTGTTGCGGTTATGATAGCTTTGCCTTTTGATACGGCTGTTACATTGCCGTTGCTGTCAACTGTTGCAATATCAGGACGGTTACTCTCCCATTTTACGTTCTTATTAATGGCATTGTCAGGCTCGATCTCTGCACGAAGCTGAGTGCGTCCTCCCACTTTAAGCTGAACGTCATTATACTCAAAATCTGTAGCAAGCTTTATAGAATAGACTCTAGGCTGCGTTGTTGTAGTTGTTACTTGCTCTGTAGGCTTTGCAGATGGAGCAAGTGTTTGAGCAGGCTCATTATGTGTTGCGCCAGTGGTCTGTTCTGGGGCATATGCAGGCTCATCATAACGTCTTGTTTCCTGCGGTCTTGTGTTGTTTTCTGCTGTTGCAGCTTGATGTTTGGTTGAAGTAGTTGTGCTTGTTTGTGACTCTTCTGCCGCCTTTTCGCTGACGTTATGTGTTGTTTGTGATGTAGCCTTTGTAGTCACAGCGACAGCTTGTGCTGTTGTGGTTTTTGGCTTTGTTGTGCTTGAAATGCTGCTTGCTGTACTCGTTTGTGTACGGCTTTCAGTATTGCCTGGGACGATTTTTATTGCACTTTTCTGCATATCTTTTCGGTCAATAGTTATCGTTCTAATGTACCCTTTTCCTTTCTCAGTGTGTGCAGGTATCTTCTCTCCAAATTCATCATATGCGTCTGCATATTTTGTATCTGGCAGAGCAGATCTGACAACAACACGCATTATCTTGAAGTCGGACGGAGGGTCTTTCACTGTTACTTTTCTTGAATAATCATCATATTTTTCGCTGACTGTGAACTTATACTCTGTTAGATCATCATCAAATCTTATCGTCTTAATTTCGGGATATGTTGCCCTAGTATCACTGCTAGAAAGGCGGCATTTTAAAACGAATTCGCAAATATTATCGTGGTAAGAAGCGTCTGTTATCTTTATATTGTAGCAATTAAGAGTTAGCGTCTGATTATAATTATCGCTTTTGCTTTTGTATGTAATTGATTGCATCCATCTGTTCGACGTGAGAAAAAATGCTGCTAACAACACTGTCACAACAGTAAATATTATATATATTTTACTGCTGCTTTTAGGACTTACTACTTTCATCGTGCCGCCTCCGTTCCTGCAGCTTGAAGAAGTTCTTTGATAAGATTATCCACCATTTGAACTATAACTGCGTCAATATAATGACTTATGTTTTGCTCCATTCTAAGGTAGGAATATGTTTCTGCAAGGAAGCATTTCCTGAAATAATCAGCGTCCATTTTTCTCAACATAAGTCCATATTCCTGCTTAGAATATTCGTTGTAATAGTGAGAAAAGCAGTTGTGGATTATCTCTATTCTGTCCTCTGCATTGCCCATATAGAGGAGCTGTCTTGCGCCAACAATTCTTCTGCAATGCAGCTTGTCCCTGCCTGCTCCTAATGACAACAGCATTTGACCAGGCTCAAATGCTGTGCTTTCTTTAAGCTCGGTATATGAGAATTGCGGAAAGGCTTGGTGCAATATCTCAATGCTTTCAGGCGATTGTTTAAGCACCAATCGGTATTGAACTAGGGAGAAAATGACTTTTATAGAGCCTGCTGCTGTGATGTTTCCGTCAGGAATAAAGTCTAATATTGATTGAGTTGCAAACCATAATCCTGCAAAATATTTTCTTGTGCGGCGAACAAGTTTTTCAATAAACTCTGTTACCTGTGGATATTTCACTGAGATAAATCTGTGAGCTTCGTCAATAAGACACACAACATTTCTTTTATCCCATGGATTGATAAGGTTTTGATTGTAGCCTATGTTTTTGCATATCGTTGACCACATAATAGTGAGAATATTAAAAAGCTGAGCGTTGTATACATTCTCAGCCATTTCACTTATGCTCTTAACATCAAAGATTATCAGGTCATTGTTTTTTACATCAACATTAGTCGCTCCGTCAAACATTCCTGCATATGCACCTTTACCGCAAAGCTGTTTTATATACACCTGAATGTTGCTGTATGCTTCATATTTTCTTTCTGGCATACCTGTCCTGTTGCTGAGCTTTTCGTGAAGCTTGTTGTTTACATCTGTAAAAGACGGAAACTGTTTCGGATCAAGATATGTAACATCTGTTTCAGGGAAAATACCCTTGTCCGACAGACATTCAGTTACAAGATCCATAAAGATTTCCATAGTGTACATATCTATTTCTGGCATATACATTGACATAAATGTGCGTATTCTTGACATTTCAGAAGCAAAATTCTCTCTTGCCTCGTCCTCTGGTGATATCTCATCATCAACTCGTGAGTCTACAACTTTACATATTTGCAGAGGATTTATCCTTGAATTGCTGTTTATCTTTATGGTTTGACCATCATAGACCTTTGCCATAGGTTGATACTCGCTTTCGATATCAAGTACCATTACTTTATTGCCTATAAGCAATTGATCTTCAAGCATGGATTTCAGCGTTACTGATTTACCGCCGCCTTTAAGTCCTATTGTCAAAAGGTCAAAGGAATTACGACTTTTAGTCCGTTTAAAGGTATTGAGAATATTAAGACCGCCTGTTTCCGTGAAGCCAAAGAAAAGCCCTGTATCGTCTATATGTGATTGATAGTAAAACGGAAACTGACGTGACAAGGTATCAAACACTGGGAAAGGAGTTTTTATTGTATTGCTCTTATCAATGGTGGATAAAAACTCATGCTGCATTATATTTGTTGGAACATACGCCGCCAAACCGCTGAGTTCAAGCTCGTGGATCAGTTCCTGTGTCCGTTTATTCAGTGAGTTTAGATCGGTATCACTTACAATAAATCTGAGTGTTACATAGTATATCTGCTCATTGCCATTTTTTATGTTCTGGTATATCATTTCTAGCTTCTGATATTCAGTGCTTGTATCGAGCTTTTCTGTGGCGTCCTGAATTATACCTCCTCGTGACTCTAACTCTCGCAGGGAAGAACTAAGTTCATCTAATACAGTTTCTTTATCAGCCACATTAACGTCCCATACTATCGTATCATTCGATTGTGTAACTATCTGAGCAAGTCTAAGGTCATCTATCTCAGCTGCATAATCGTACACTACCACTGTCTGAGCAAACACATCATTTATCTTGTAATAGTTTGGCTTAAATATTATTGTTTCAGGCAGGATAGTTTCATTAAGATCTCCATTTTCGGACAACTGCTGATTTTCTGTATTCAGACAGATAAGCTTATTGAGCGTAACGATTATTTCTTCGGTTGAACACCATGATACATCAACATCTCTCATGTGGTTTATAAACCTCTGAGCGCCAGTATATATTTTCTTCTCGTCATCAGAATAGATAAAAAGATAAGCCATTCGGTCATAATGGCTTACCTCAAAATCTTCAAATATATCATGCTGTTCGTTGAGCAGATATTCTGAATACCTATTGATGCTTTTTTGCATTTTATACTTTATATAGGCTTTCTGATTAGCAAGATACGGAGTTTTTGAAGTGAAAACGTATTTGTGATCAGTGCCTATAGATAAAGTTGCCTTGGCAAAATTATTGAAAACTGTATTGCGGTCATAATCGTTAAGATCGAATATATCCATGCCTGATACGGCAAGAACACCCATTTTAAGTGATTTTCCTTTGACCTTAAGCGTCACAATGCCGTTTTCAATGCTTTCAAATGAAAGACGTGACATTATGCTCGATTGGTCTTCGGCAGCTTTCTTATGTGCTTTTCTTTTTGAAAAACCTTTACCATTGACCTTGTTATTCGTGCTTTTCGGCGTCGATGATCTCCTCATCATTGATCTCTCCTCCTTGGTGCTTGTGCAGAGTTTTATTTGTCATTAGGAAACTGAGCCACTCAAGCCATGCTTCAGCAAAGCTTTTGCATGGATCAGAGGGGCTTTTTCCGCTCATTATGAGAAATATCACACTACAGAATATGATAAATGGAATGCCTAGTTTGTGACTTACCATGATATTGGCTAACTGTGATGACACCATTAGTGTTACTATCAATCCGACTATTTTTGTAAGGTTGATATGGCGGAAGATACGCTGTTCCGCTTTTGTCTTTTTAGGTACTACTCCCATATGTTACTTGCCTCCCTTGTCCTTAAATCCATTTCCTTTTGATGTGTCAGGCTTATTGTTATTATTGCTTGCTGCAGCCTTTGGAGCGTCAAAGCCACTGCCATGAGCAGGCTGAGATGTGCCGCTATTATTGCTGTTATTGTTGCTGTTTCCACTGTTGTTATCGGCTCTTGCGTCAGTTCCATTTGTGCCGTCTTTGCCTGCTGCGCCTTGCGCACCTCTGTCGCCTTTAGCTCCATTCATGCCGTTAGCGCCATTTAAGCCGTCTTTTCCGTCAGCACCCTTTGAAACACGGCCTGCGCCGCCTGATGAAAAGCCCTCTCCTACAGACTCTTTTACGTTATTGGCAATGTTGTCTTTTGCATTTGAGAATGTATCTTTTATTGAGCCTGGATTTGTTGCTGCATAAGCTGCCTTTGCGCCTGCATTAGTATGACCGAAAGCCCCGCCGACAGCGCCTGTTACAGTTCCAACAGCCGCTCCGCCTATAGCTTTTCCTATCTTTCCAGGGGTAGTATCACCGCCGTGTATACCGCCATATACGCCGCCTGCAAAGCCTTTTACTGCTCCTGCTGCGCTGCTTGCGGTATGCTTTGCTATATTACTTGCACCATGTACAACGCTGCTTCCTGCACGAGCAAGTCCCATTGTGGCATAACTGCCCATTTGCATTGATTGGTTGATAGCCATCATTGTGGCTGCGCCAGACTTAACACCTGCGTCAATGCCGAACAGCTTAGTCAGTATTTCAGGTCCGTCTATAACAAATTTTGCTCCTGCGATTATGACTATAAGCATTACGGCAAAATTATCTCCATAATCAGAAGATTTTACGCCCCATATAACGGAAATATATATCCTTATGAGAATGACAACTATCATAAGAACAATATTTGAGAGAAGCATATTTTGTATAGCCTTTTTGGCACGTCCTGAGCCATTAAGATCAGTAGCTATTATAAAAGGTGTTATTAGCTGTGAGAACACTATTTCAAAAAGGGTAGTTGCTATTTTTATTCCGCTGAAAATAAGACAAATAGCTACTGCTATCATTAGTACGAATGTTGACCAGAAGTCTATGTGATAATAGTACAAGCTGTCATATGTGTATCCGCTAGTAATATTTCTTCTTATAACTTGTTCTAAAGAATTAAGATTGTCATATTCTTCTTCATCAAAGAGTGGAAAAGCTTGATATGTTGCATTAACAGGCTCTGCTTCTTTAGCAGTCCTTGTGTTTGCAGCTATATTAAGATTTCTTATGACATCATTTTTTATGATATCAAGCGCTTCTTCAACAGTGTGTGCGTTTGCTCCAACTTCCTGCGTTTTGCCTGCGGCAGCTACAGCAGGGTGGTTTGCTATAAGGTCACGAAGATATGTATTATAGTTAATGACATTTGTTATCCTGCTGCCGTCTGGATAATGCAGATCTCCAAGTGTAGCACCATAAGGACAAGCGTCCCCAATAGAAGCTGATAAAAATGTTTCATAATCTTTTTCAGACAGAACGCTTCCGTATATTGAGCCTGATGTGCTGTATACAGAACAGTAAACTTGCATATTTGCGCCATAATCAGCGCTAAGTATAAGTTCGCCGTTTGCATTTTTTAGAATATTATATTCATCTTCAAGACCGAGCAGGGACATCATGTTTTCTGTTGTCAGGTCATTAAATTTTTTCTGGGCAGGGTATACATCATTTACATCAGTGATATAATAGGTAGTCCATGGTTTATCATCATCAGGCGCAATACCACCAGTTATCTCGATATCTTTTATATTTCCAGAACTTCCTACAGTGTCAAGGTAATTCATTTTTTTCTTCAGGTCAACGCTGTTCTCGACGTCATATATTCCTGAAGCTAAAAGATCTTTTCCGAGTGTTCCTATAGCAACTGTTCCGTCACTGTTTACACTTGCTTGCTCAGATTGATCGTTTATCTTAATGTTTTGAGCTACATCAACACCTTTGCTGCGGAGAGAGTTGCAGGAAGATATAAATGTAGGAAATGCCACAAGAAGTATAGATGAAACGAGTATGCTCATAAGAAAGTCAGATACACGGATCTTATTGTGGTAAACTACTAATGCACAAGCTCCTAAAACGAGCGCAAGGCTCATTACTGCTATTATGACAGTTCCCATTTTACCAAAGCTGAATTCATCTGACAGATAATCAAAAAAGTTGAGCTTGAGCAGGGCGCTGATAGCTTTATCAAAAAAGTCAATTACATCTGCAAGAAAACTCAGAATGTTAAATTCGATATTCCGTAACAGATCACGAAACTGATTTCGGACAGTTACCATTTTTAGAATACTTGAAGAACAGCCAGTATATCCTGATCGTTCGGCTGCCCATACCTCCAAGCTTCCAAAGCCACTTGTTACTATGGCAGCTATAAATATGAGTTGATACCACACCTTTTTTGTTTTCATGTACTTCAAAATTATGCTCCTTTCGTGTGCTTTTTGTTTGTGTATGCTCGTAGAAACACTATAGATAAGCGTTTTTACGGACACACACAAATGTGTGTCCTTTTGATTTAACCCACGCCCATACTCTGCAAGAATTGGTCTGCGAAAACAAGCAAAATAATGGCAAAAACTAAAGCGATGAGCCACGTTTTTACATTAGCGACACCTTGTTTGCCGCTTGTGCTGAGGCATATAACTACGCCTACAACACACAAACCAATAAGTGACTCTGCAACAATGGACAAACCATCCTTATTTTTTTTTATCCACGCTGCTATGTTAGACCATACTCCGCCTGCTTCTGTGTCTTCAACGTCAGCATAAGCTGCCACGATCGTTGAAAAACAAGCCGTCATTGCTCCGAAAATTCGTGCGCTAAGCTTTATGCCTTTTCCTTTGATTTTCTCAATTGTTTTTTTCATAATTATTCCTCCGTATTTTGTTTTTTGTTTTTCGACGTTACAATAAATTTCAGCGTATCGTTCCAATCTTTGCCGTAAGGCGGTATGCTCACTTTTACAGTGTAATTTGCAGAATAGTCAGACATTAGCTTTTCTGTTGCTTGACGTCCTCTTTCATCATTATCAAGACAAAAGACTATCTGTTTGATCCGTGGATCATCAGATAGTCTTTGTTTAAGTGCTATATCAGAGCAGCCTGATAGTGATACCCTGTTTATTCCAAGCCAACAATCAGAACGATACATTTCAGACATTCCGACTGCTGCACACTGTTTTTTCATTGAAAGCTGCATTAAAGCTCCGTGAGATAAAAGGTCTATGGGTGCTTCAAACACATAAAGCTTTGTAGGGTCATAACCATACGCATTTGGTTTAGCAGGGATATAAAAGCTGTATTCTTTCATGCTGCCTTCAATGTTCTGCGGATAGTATTTGTTGTATGTGTTTGTGATCTTTGCTTCTGCAAACTTCATTGAGCCAAACTTATCGTAGCCGCAGAAAATAGCTCGCTTTTTAACATCGAGGTATATGAGCTTATTGCTGACACAATAATTTATTATGTCAGCTGGAAGCTTTCTCGTTATGTTAAGATAAGCGTAAAGCTCTCGCCATTTGCCCTGCATGGGCGGTGGAGCTTTAAATTCTGCCTTTTTAGTTTTTTTCTGATAGTGCTGTTCGCTGATTACTGCTTTTCTCATTTCAGGAGAAGCTCGTATACTGGCATTGCCTATTAGACGAGAAACAGCTTCTTTAAAATCGTATCCATCGACCTTGCAAAGCCAATCAATAGCACCTTTTCCGTAAAGATCTCTTGAATACCAGTGCCAGGTATAGCGGTCTGGATTGATCTTAAGACTGTCATGCTCTATCCCTATATACCAACCGCCTGACGATTTAAAGCTGAAACCCTCGTGGCTTTCGAGAAATGTGACCATATCTGTTCGCCGAGCGGCTTCAAGCTCCTCTTTAGAGTACATGACAAAGCTTTTGCCTGATTCGTATCTTCTGTCTATCATATACCCTCACCTCCTCTCAATGTTTTATAATTTAAGTGCCTTTGGTTTAAGTTTTTCCTGTAATGAATTGTTCTTGCTTATGTCAGTTTTTCCACCATTAAAAACATAGCTGCGGAATTGGTCGCTTTCTTTTTCAGACAGATTATAGACCTTTGTATCTGACGCAGCGATGAGCTTGCCACCCTTTGATACTACATCACACCATTCTGATTTGTCTTTAGTGCCGATCAATGCCTGATATTTATTGTTATGAAACCTAAATTCTATAGCACTTTCAGGAGTGTGGTTTTTATTCTGAGAATTTCCGCTGAGCTGTGCATTGACATATTCAAGACGTTTTGTCTTTTCGGCTAATTCTTGTCCATGTTCAAATGGTTTGAGCATATTTTGCTGAGCTTCTGAAAGATCCTTGTTTGCTTTTTCAAGCTGTTCTTCAAGAGAACACAGCTTCTGATTTATCTGTATTCCTGCAAGATTTTCAATTCTTCTGACATTTCCCACGCCATTATCTGTGGCAACGTCACATGAATAAGTAAGCTCTCCGTGGAGAACAGCGATACAAGGCGTATCAAGCTCAAAAAATGTATTTGCTGACGGATTTCGTTCTATTGTGATTTTAAAGCCACGATACGTTCCAAGCTCTATAGGCTCACCTGTGGCAGTACATTTTGCCATTGCCACGGCAATTTGTTCTCCTGCATTTTCTCTCTTATCGTATCTGACACCGCCTATTGTCATTTCAAACTCCTTGTTTAACGCCTGATGTTCCTGATATTTAGACATATCACTCTTGGATTTTGCGAGAAGTTCAGAGTAATGTGTTATCTGCTTCGGCAAAGTTTTCTCTGCCAACTCCTGCATTTTATAAATTGACTTCTTGTGTTCTGCTTCAAGGGTTTTCAGCATTGCAACATCATTGTCAAGCTGTATTTTCTCTTTTATCATAGGATTACCGCTCGCTATAGCCTGCATTTCAGAGTATGTAAGTACCATTTCGTCAACATCTTCTGAAACTCTTGCAGGGCTTTTTGAGGTCAAGATCTGATTTATGAATTTTGCCTTGTTTGTTATAATGCCCATCATATATGCGTCAAAGGTTTCCTCTGTAAGATAGTGATATATTCCGACTTGCGAAAATCTGTTGCCTTGTCTTATGCCACGTCCGTCCTGCTGAGTGAGGTCAGAGGGCTTCCATGGTATATCAAGGTGATGAATTGCGCAGATCCTATCCTGAATATTTGCACCAGTTCCAAGCTTTGAAGTGCTTGCGATGATAAAACGTTTTTCGCCTTTGCGCAGGCTTTTGAACATTTCGTCCCTTGCCTTATCTGTCTTTGCGTCGCCTGCAAAGCAGATCTCTTTCTCTGGTATCCCACGCTCCATAAGCGCCTGCTTTATAGCTTTGTACACAGAGAAGTGTGTTTCGTCCTCGTTGATAGCGATATCACAGAATACTATTTGAACGCCTTTTTCTGTCATAGTGTTTTTGTAGTTCTTTTCGAGGTTATCGATAAGCTTCGTCACTTTGCTGTCTGGTGCAGGCTGAGCGTCTTTGAAAATACATCTAGTGTCAAGACCGAGCAAGCGTGCTTCATGAGTTATTTTCAGCATATTGTCTTGCCGTGGGTCAACTGTGCCGCTGTGTATCGTTTCAGAACGTGTGGCAAGCTCTTTCATGTATGCTTTTTGACGTTCGTCTGGCTTTGAGGTCACTACTATCGGCTTGCCTGTTTCAAGCTTTGGCACAGGCAGTTTCAGCATATCCGCTGTTTGAATATCAGCGAATTCCTTATACATCTGCATAAGCTCAGGAATATTCACAAACTTGCTGAAACGGTTCTTCATCTGAAAGCCGTTGCCCGCAGGCTTGATTTCAAGCTGTGATACCACCTCACCGAATGTACTCGCCCAATCGTCAAAGTTCTGCAATCCTGCTTTTTCGAGAAGATCTGGTCTGAGATAACGCTGCATAACGTAAAATTCCACCATGGAATTGCTTATAGGTGTACCTGTGGCAAAAAGTATATTGTTGCAGCCGTACTTGTTGTTGAGATACTGAGTTTTCATCAGCATATCCTCTGATTTTTGTGCTGCTGTTGTTTGTACGCCTGCCACATTTGACATTTTTGTAGAAACAAAGCAGTTCTTATAGTTATGTGCTTCATCACATACAAGATAGTCAAAGCCGAGCTTTTCAAAACACAATGATGAGTCTTTTGGAGAAGAAAGCAGCTTTTCAAGCCTTTCCTCTATGTTTTTCTTCTGACGTTCAAGGGCTTTTACTGATGATTTATCCTTTCTCCCTGCTTCGGATATCGCACTCATGATATCGTGAAGTTCTTTTTGCATGAACTGCTCTTTGTACTCGTCTGACATAGGTATTCTTTCAAACTGAGTAAATGACATTATCACGGCGTCATAGTCACCAGTAACACATCTTGCAATAAAACGCTTTCTATTGGCTTTGGTAAAGTCTTCAGGTTTTGCCACAAGCAGTTTTGCATTTGGATATAGCCGCAGCCACTCACTCGCCATTTGCAGCGTAAGGTGCTTTGGTACAACTACGCAGGCTTTGTTTATAAGACCAAGACGTTTCTTCTCCATTACAGTTGCAACCATTTCAAAGCTTTTTCCTGCACCAACTTCATGTGCAAAGAGCGTGTTTCCGCCAAGCTTTGCACGCATTATGGCGTTTGATTGGTGCTTCCGCAGCGTTATTGATGTGTTCATGCCTGGAAAGGTTTGATGTGAGCCGTCATACTCTCTGCCCCTTATGGAATTGAACAGATAGTTATACTTTGCAACGTATTTTTCACGCCTGCCCATATCTTCCCACAGCCAATTTCTGAACGCTTCTTTCATTAGTCGAGCTTTCTCTTTTGCAAGCTGTGTTTCTTTAGTGTTTATCTCGTACCATACCTTATCGCCCTCCTCTCGTCTGTCACGAACTAAAATATCACGCTGATTAAGAAGATTTTCAAATATCTGATAGCTGTTCATTCTTGATGTTCCGAATGTTTCAGTGGCAGCAACTGAGCGGTCAGATGTTTTATTCTCTATTTTGTATTCACCAAGCTTTGTTCTTGTGACAGGGTAGTAATATGTGTTTGCGTGTGCATACTCGTTTAAAAAATTGTTGTAATCTGCGACATCGATCCAGTTAGCGCCGATCCTTACGGATATCTCGCTGGCTTCAAGGTCTTTTGGCACAACTTTCATCAGAGCTTCTACGTTTTTGTTGTAGCTGCTGTCAATATGCTCCGCATGATCTCTGGCTATTCTCAGCTTATCACGAATATTGCCTGACAGATATTCAGATGACTCTGTATAGCCTGAATATGGGTCATTGTCTTTAACTTTGGCAGGATCTCTGAATAGTTCATCACCAAGGTCAGCAATAACCTTTTCAGGCGTAGTGTCTGTGAGCTGTGACATATAGAGAATATCGACCTTTCCCAATCTGTCCATTGACACTTGAAGTGCTTCTAGTGCTGTATCAACTTTTGAAACTGGAATATCTGGAAGTATCGTTCTCTTTGTGAATATTGCAGCCTTTTCAACTGTCTTATTTTCCACGTTGACAACTTCAAGTGCTGCTAAAGTGTTGTAGTCATCATCATTAGAAAAGCAGCGTGAATTGGTGCTGTCCGTAATGTTTCCGAACTTTGTTCTGAAATTGTCATATGTGCTGTTGAGCTTCTTCTGAAGCTCTGCAAGCTGTTCATCAGTGCAGCCGTCAGCCTGGGCATTGATAAGCTCCATGGTTGCTTGCCTTAGAGTATGAAGCCCTTTCATGCGTTCAAGCGTTTTACCTGTTTCTGTGACCTTGACCATTATCTCGTTTTCACGGAAGTAAAGATCATCATCAACAAGTGTATGAGTGAAGTTCCTGACAGTTGGATTAGCAGGAAGTATCTCAGTTGCCCCATTGTCAATCTCAGTTTCAACAGTATCGATAATGCCATCAATTTTTGAAATAGCATTTATGAGCTGTTGCGCAAATGGAGTGTCATTGTTTGCATAGCAGGTCGTTACCTTGCTATCTGCTCCATATTTGCCTCGCATACGTTCGTCCCACGCCATAGTACCAAGTACCATATCAGGGTTGTCCACAAAGTACTTATTGCAAGGAATGCCATTGCCTGTTTCAGAAACGTGTACCCAGTTCGGGATAACAGAGGTCATAGTTGTTCTTTTTTTCAGAAAGATTATATCTGTGGTGACAGCATCTGCATCTTTAAATGTTCCAGAGGGAAGTCGTACAGCGCCTAGAAGATCACAGCGTTCGGCAAGATACTTCCTTGCTTTATCATTTTTCTTATCCATTGTGAATTTTGAAGTCACAATGGCAACAATTCCTCCAGGCTTGACTTTATCTACTGCTTTTGCGGCAAAATAGTCGTGGATCTTGAAATTGTATTTATCGTAAGTTTTGTCTGCAATGCCATAATCTCCAAAAGGTATATTGCCTATAACTACATCAAAACTGTTATTCCTGAATGTGGTTTTTTCAAAACCTTTGATCTGAATATTATCTTCAGGGTATAGTTGTTTGGCTATTCTGCCTGAAATGCTATCAAGTTCAACGCCGTAAAGCTTAGAATTGTTTCTCATTTCGTCTGGCATTTTTGCAAAGAAGTTTCCAATGCCCATGCTAGGCTCGAGGATGTTTCCACCCTCAAATTGAAATCTTTCCAAAGCAAGATATACGCTGTCTATGATTTCTGGCGGTGTATAGAAACTTGTAAGCGTAGATGATCGTGCTGCGTTATATTCATCTGCGGTCAAAAGTTCTCTTAGGCGAGCCTGTCTTGCACCCCAACTGTCAGCAGAAACATTCTCATTATCTGCAACAAAAGCCTGAGCAGTTCCGCCCCAACCTGAGTATCTAGCCATTATCTTCTGTTCTTCAGGTGTCGCAAGCCGCTTTTCACTCTCTAATTTCAGTAAAGTTTCAATCGCAGCTATATTTGCGTCACATCGAGCAGCAGCTCCGCCCACAACAACATTGTCAGGGTCAAAGTGGTATGTGCTTGCCTTGACATTTTTCTTTGGCTTTTCTACCTTTTCGGTTTTGACATCTTTATCAGGTATAGTGACGGTTTCAGAAGCAGGGAGTGTTTCAAAGAGTGAAATCTGTTCATCAGATGTAGGAGATATAGGAACGCTTTCAGAAACAGGCGGTGTTGTCTTTTTTTCTTCAGACAGAACATTATTAGCAATTGTAGGCGTTTCATATGGTATAGGTTTTTCGACCTCGCCATTTTTGATTGCCAGCATTTTCTTTTCATAATCATCAATCTGTTCTCTGGTGAAGTAGGCGTTTTCAGGCATTTTCTCATACAGCTCATTGATCTTAGCTATCTGTTTTTCAACTGTTTCTGCCCACAAGTGCTTTTCTGCACCTGTTTTCAGATAGTAATCACAATCAAGCTTAAGCCTGCCCAAAAACTTGTCTATTTCAGGCTGTGTTTCATTTGTAGGTGTAGGTACTTCATTGACCAGGTCTGCCATATGTGCGGCTTTTGCAGCTTCAAGCTCAGGTATGATCGAGCTGTAAATTGAGTATCTTTTCAGAAAATCAATAACGCCGCCGTATCCGTCACCTGCGTCCTGGCGTTCAGTGATCGTTTGTCCGTCAGGCATATTGATAGTAAACTTGACCTTATCATAGCCCATAAACTGTGAGAATTCGTCATCAGCGTCTGCTTCATACCATGCTTTTGCTGAACCGTACTTCTCTATTGCAGCCTTTGCTCCTGCCACCATTTCACTGTCAGCCTGTTCCATGAGCGTGTCAAATTCTGCAACACTGTAGGTCTTGCCGTCCTCAAAGTAGTTGCTTTCGCTCCATTCACAGGTTATCGTAGGCTCGGATAAAGTAGTGAATGATTTAACATCATTTGAACTTATATCGGCACTATTTTCTTGTTGCTTACCCTTGACAATATTGCGACTTTGGTGTATAATAATATTAGAGTCAAGATTGTTTATCGCCTCAGGCAATTGGAGCCTTTGACACGAGAACAGTGCTTGGCTTTTTTCTTTGTCCCAAAACAGAATATTATTTGATTTTGCAGCACGTTCAACATAGTTTGCAAACCCATTTTCTTTTCCATAAATACTTGTGATAAAGTTTGATGATACATTTTCCATTTCATAAATGCCTTGCCCATTTGGTTTAACACTTACGATTATCGGTGCATTATCATTATCAACGTTATTTAAACAAATTACTATACTTTTATCAGCACTTTTGTTTGGAGAAAGTGAGTCCATTATTATGGCAGGGCTTTCTAAAAGATGTGGGATATTACATATCTGTTCTAGTGTTAAGCCGTGCCAATGTGCATTGTTCGGGGATTTTTCATGTAGAGCGTCTTTTAAATGTCTTTGCGTATACAACATAGGAAGCCGATCACAGCCGATATCCACAAGAATTTGTGGTGTATCACAAACCTTTAGATTTGAGTATTTTGGGAATACGCCATTTAAAACATCATTTATCTGTTCAGCAAATGTTTTTTCACTCTTGACAACTCCAGAGGAGTCTGTTATACTGCTTGTAGAGCTATTAGGAACAGCAGGGCGTAGCTGGTTTTCAGCCAAACCTATAATTCTTGATGGTTCTATTTTTTTGTCCTGTTGAGTAACATCTGCTGAGATTGTGTCGGCAGAGTTGTCCTGGACTTCAACCGCTTGAACGTTCTGCTTTGAATGCTCTATTACAGCTTTATCAAGATATATCTGAACATCATGTGGATCTATCTGTCCGTCAACTGCCTGATGAAACATCTCAAAGAATGTTTTTATCTCGTCTACCGTTAGCCGTTCATCGACCTCGTTAAGAACAGTAATAGAAATTCCCTCAGAAAAACCCTGCTGCAGCATGGCTTTTTGTTCATCACTATAATCATGGTGAGAGAACATATCTGACAGCTTCAGCCGACCATTGAGCTCATTTACATATGTATAGTAATCATTGAGTATGCCCTTTGGATCGAGTGTTTGCTCAATGACACTCTGAGCATAGTAATCAGATAATAAAGATGATATATGCCGCAGTTCGTCGGGCGAATATCGGACGCTTACCCAATGCCGTATGTTATGTTCACCATTTTGTGCAGCTGCCACCACAGCCTGTTTTAATGCAAGTACCTGTTCTTGCGAAAACTTAAGCTTTATAAGGTCTTGGAGTATATCGTCAACCCTATCAGACGTGCTTTCTTGCTTTGCGGTTTTGGCATTGTCAAGAGCTTCGTTTTTGCGGTCAATTGCGATAACTTCTTTTTCAATTTCAAACAGCGTGTCTTTGGCAGCGTGCTGAACAGCTCTGCTGAAAAGAATCATATCTCTTGCATTTTTGATAAGGTCAAGAGCGCTTACATCAACATCGGTATGCAGATCTATTTTACCTGAAAGATTACATCTTTGAGAAACAACGAACTGCACCACAGAATCCAGTGCATGGCGGTATACCTCAGCCTGTTTTGTGTCAAGTCCCATTTGAGATATTGCATTTTGTACTGACTCAGCTATAGGCGCAGAATTAAGACTGTTTGCTGTCATTGCTTCGATACATTCTTTGACCGATCCTGCGTTTATATTGTATCGGTTATTAAGCGTATTGAGCAGCTCAGGTGTATTGCGGTCAGTAAGTGTCCACATCTCAGGCAACTCTTTGCCGCCTGTCTGAGTGACGTCATATAAATATCTGCAAGTGTGATTTTTGCCAAAAACAGCAACGCCGTGAGAGCCACGTCTTACATATCGCCCTAGACGTCCCCATTTCTTATACTCAGCGATCTTTGTTGCGTTTCTATTCTGCTGATATACTAGCACAGCGTCTGAATACGGCTGCTTATACATCTTTGCAGAAAATTTGAGATAATCAATGTATTCCTGCTTATTGTTCCTCAGCTGCTCATTGATTTCAAACCATGCTTGTTTTACAGCTTCATACTTATCGTGCTTATCCATTTAAGTTTCCCCTCTTTTATTTTTCAAGAATATTTAAGAGCCGCTCCAAAAGCGCTTTATTCTTGCCTGTATCTGTCATATCCATGATGTTGAGCGCATATCTTACGCCCTCAACAAATCCTAGATCGTGAGCGTCATCAATTACATTCGCTTGTAGTTCACATTCTTCCTCTTGCAGCTGAATTAATCGCTCTCGCCGCCCTTTGTAGGTTTTCACCCAATGGGTCTGAGCATTGTCTGTTTCGTAATCATCTTGAAATCCTATCATGATTTCTTCCAAGATATCAAACTTAGATTTCTTTGGCGTTTCAGTAATCATTGTGGTTACTCCTCTCGGTTATATAAAAAGAGCGTATGAATTTCTTCACACGCTCAGGTTTGCGATTTTAAGTTGTGTGTCACTGTGACACACTTATGTATGTGTAAGTTTATAACTTTGTAAAAAATATTGTATTGACCTTTCAATTTATAATATTTATACTTTATAGATGAAAGGAGGCGTATTTATAATGGACGTTATAAAAGATATCATAAATATTATTTACAACAATTGTAAATTATCGAATTTTGTATTGTTAGCATTGTTAATGTGTTCATTTGACAATGATTTAAAATCAATGCTTGATCCGGTAATTTTTAATGATGTAAGGGTATATCCAATTCTTATGGGTTTGACAGTTCTTGTATACTTGACTACATGGCTATTATTCTGCTGGTGGTTTTTCTTGCACGTTAGTGATATAATTATTTCAATATCACGTAAACATAATGTTGATATGACTATATATGACAAATCCATTGTGTGTTTTGATTTAAAACCGTACAAAAAGGTTACTAGATACCGGCTAGTTAATGCAATTAAAATGTTATGTTTTCTCGTGATGATTGTGTCATTTCACAACCATTACCAATATATAGTTCATTACCTGCTTTCGCATTTTTGGAAATATCAGCTATTATTTTTAATATTTCCATCTGTTTTAGTGATCTATTTGTTTGTGTTTAAGAAATTCATAAAGAATAAAATTTGATTGTGTTTTTTTCTGTAAAATATATTGTTGTCTTATTTCACATAACATGATATAATAATCCAAGAATTTATAGTGAGTTGTATTTTTGGCTAATAACCTTTGTAGGTCTTTTCTTCATCATGATTTTTAAAAACTTCTCAAAACGTGCCGTATCTGCGGCTGTGGCTTTGTAGCGTTTAGGAACATCATGATGTAGTTTAAATGTTAGTCCTTTTCCTTTTTGCCCAAGTTCCATGTATTATTTTTCTCCTGTCATGCTTATTAACTGATATCCATTTTCTTTTAAATATCTGGCGATAACATCTTCTTGATTTTCAAAAAAACAGCTCTAATGAATTGTCTACCCAATAAGTATCCGTGTCGGGGTCATAAAAGATTGTAAACCTATAGTCCTCAGCTACCTTATCTACGCCTTTCATTTTCGCTATCATTTTATCAAAGTTGTTATCACAAACGTCATAGAACGGAACACCTAACTTTTCATCATCACCTTTTTCAAGACAACCAAGTTCAAAACACTTAGAATCATCACTTTTATGTATGACGTATATCTTTGTGCTTTTATAATTTGGATAAAATAACAGCAGTTGTTCATGCTCATTAGCCGCATGATATGTCAAGTAGCTCTTACTTTTATAGTGATTTTTCAATCTTTCAAATATGCTCATTCCTCAACTCTCCGAATGATTATTTCTTTTAAGGTGTATCTCCCTGTTAATGCAGCCCTTAAAAGCATCAATATTTGTGAAGCAAAAAATACAACGCACAATAGTACTATAAATACAATGCATTTTTGAGGTATAGACCATTCGTTTAAAAAGAAAGAGCAAAGTATTGCAGCTATAATAATACTTTCAGCAAGAATAGTCAACTCATCTATTAAAATGGACTTTACCGCATATAAAAATCTTTCCTTTTTGCTAGGATACCTGATTTTAAAAGTTACATCATGGAGTTCATTGTCATTATTCACCATTATCACCTCTCTTAGAATATCCTCTACAAATAATTTTCTCGTCATTTAATTTGGCTATAATGTTTCCCTCATATGTGTATTTTTTTGAGAATACATTTATCAATATAGCACACTGCATAAAGCAGAAAATTGCAAACAGAACTATCATAAAATCATTGTTATCACAGTGTTCTTGCGGTAAGATCCAGCCGTTTTCAAAACAAACACATACTAGAATAGCTGAAATGACACTCTTACCAAACAATCTAATTTCATCTTTTAAAACAGATGTTACTGTATAAATTACTCTTTCTTTTTTACTTGGATACTTGAAATTAAAATCGATATTCACATTATTCATTCCCGTCCTCCTCAGCGCCTGCCCCGTTGCAGGCGCTTTCTTCATTATAGATAAATTGATCCCCTTTTTACTGTCTTTTTTCAGACAGCATCAATTATCTTTCTTCTTCTTGCTGAACATAAAAAATGCAGCTCCTGCGAGTATAACTACCACTCCACCAAGAACTGTTCTTCCGTCAATGTCATTGTCAATTACACCAGTGTTTGGCGTGTCTGGCACTTTCTGATTGAACATATCTGTGTCCACTGTCTGAGCGTAAGTAACAGTTACCTGTTTGGAGTCAGCCACAAGATAGCCGTATGGCACTGTTGAGCCGTCCTCTGTTATTGTGTATGTACCTATCGGTACATTTTCAAACTTCGCTATGCCGTCCTTATCGGTTATCGCAGGAATGTTTATCTCTCTGCCTGTGTCAGATGTTCCCGAAAGAATAAAACGAATGCCCTCGATGTTCGTCATGCCGTCTGTTTTCTTGTGTACTTGAACTGTTCCTGTCTGCTCGTTATTGAGAATATTTTCATCAATAGTCTGAGCATACTCGACCTTGACTTCCTTTTCATCAGCTACGAGATAGCCGTATGGAACTGTTTCCTTATCCTCGATAATTTTGTATGTACCCACTGGTACGTTCTCAAAAACTGCTACGCCGTCCTTATCGGTAGTTGCAGGAATGTTTATTTCACGTCCTGTGTCTGATGTACCTTTGAGGTAGAAAGTGATACCCTCAACATTCTTCTGACCCTCAGTCCTTTTCTGAACCTTGATAGAGCCTGTCTTTTCCTCATTAGTGACCTTGACTGCTGCGGTTGTGTTGTACTCAACCGTGACCTCCTGCTCATCAGCAACAAGATAAGCCGCAGGAACTGTTGAGCCGTCCTCTGTGATGACATACTTGCCGATTACAAGCTTATCGAACATTGCTACGCCATTTTCATTTGTTGTCGCTTCAAACTTCAAGTCCTTGTTTGTATCAGAAATGCCTGTTGCAAAGAACTTAATGCCCTCGATATTGAGATTACCTGTTGTTGTCTTTGTGACCTTGATAGAGCCACTTTTCTTCTTGTTTGTCATTTCAGCCTTGACGATATCATCGTTTTCTGTTATTTCGAACGGATAAGGAGTATCGTCAATTTCATAGATATCTGGTGCTGAAATCTCACGATAGAAATATTTGCCTATAGCAAGCTGAAAATGTGCAATGCCGTTCTCGTCTGTAGTTCCTGTGATGACCTGTTCGTTATTTTCATTAAGAATTTCAAAGGTGCAATCAGGGATAAGCTCTCCTGTTGAAATGTCAGTCTTTGTTATCTCAAAAGGAATAGTGTTTTGCTCGTTGTCAAAATCTACAACGAACTCAGCCTGCTGTTCAACAAGCTTGATAGTCTGTGTTGGCTCATCAGAAATCGAATAGCCCTTTGGTGCTTCAATTTCTGTCACTGTGTAGCTGTAACCTTTGTAGATAGCCTTTGTTGTTTCAGCTATGCCGTCTGCGCCTGTGGTTATAGTGTCGATAACTGTTCCCTTTGGATATATACAATAGCCATTGCCAACGAATATATCCTCGGCTGCTGCCACTTCAAACTTTGCGCCCTCAAGGTCAGCTCTTGTTTCAGCGTCACGCTTATGAATGGTTATCTTGCCCTTTTCAGGAGCAGAAGCCTTGTTGATGAACTCCGTTGTAGCCGTCTTGTCAGCGGTAACAGTGATAGCTTTCTTCGATGATATCATGTAGCCGTCTGCCGTGGATATTTCTCGCCACTCATAATCGCCCTCTGGCAGACCTGTTACATCAATATCACCCTTGCCGTTTGGCGTAAGGTCTGTAGCCTGTGAAGCGAGGTCAGTGAAGCTGTAGCTTCCGTCCTTTCCAGTTGCCTTTACAAACTTATAGCCGTCACCGACCTTGCAAGCAAGCTGAAACTTAACGGCTTTGTACATATCCGCTGTGCCTGTCTGCTTGTTGTCAAAGTAATCTGTGAAGCTCTTGTCAAGGTGGGCTGAGCCTATTGGTGTTGTTATTTTCAGATAAGCCTTAACAGGGTCTTTGTCCTCGTAGCAGCTTACCACCATTTCCTGAACGTCAGAGCCGCCCGAAAGGATAAGAGGTGAACACTCGTCTATGTGTTCAACATACTTGCCCTTTGTCTTTGTGAGCGTGAAAACAACGTTTTTCAAATCTTTCTCATTGTCTGCTGTGATAGTCATATTTGAGCCTGAGTGTGTAACAGTCACTGAGTTCGGCTTTGAAACGCTGAACTGTGAAAGGCTGTCAAGCTTGAGCTTTGCTGTCCACTTGCCTGTCTTGACATCATATTTTGCAGGATATGAAGCTTTGTCGAGCGGCTTGCCGTAAGACGCCTTTGACGTACCACTAGGAATATTGTAGTGTGAAAGCATTTCAGACTTCATCTTTTTGTAGCAATCGACAAGGTCACTGTGATGAGCAGAAGCATTATTGCCATTGTAGTAATAGCTGTTGAGAAGCTTTGTTTCGTTATTTGAAAGACCTGTTGTGCTTTCATCAAAAAAACGTGCAGAAACCGCCTGTGACATAACACTTGACGCACACAGTTCGGTGTCCTTAGAATAGCCGTACTGAGTTTTGCCTTTGTAACTGTAAATACAGAACTCTTTTATCTGATACTGCATATCATCAGGAATATGACCGTTTTTCATGTAATCATTAAGTGTCTGCTGCTTTGAAACTGTTCCGCTATTATGCAGCTTATCAAAGTTAATGCAGTAAGCGTAGTTGTTATCAGATGTTGTGAAATACGGCACTTCTGATGCAAAGTATCCAGTGAAGTGAGTGTCATTGTATTTCCCTGTTTCAATATCATAGCCATTTGGCAGACCTGAGCCACGGAAATCATAGCTCCATGTTGACAGCCACTGCTGAGTGGCTTGGTTTTTGTCGGAGAACGCACTAGCTGTTATGCCTTGTGTAAGAGCCGACAAGCTGAGCAGAAATGCAAGTGCAACACTGCTCAGACGTTTGAAAAGACTTTTCTTTTTCATTTGTTTTCCTCCTAAAAATTTTTTATATATCTAAAAAGCCCATAGGACTTGAATTTCCGCAATAAAAAAAGCAATCCGAAAGAAAATCGAATTGCTTTTAAACTCTATTCAGTTTTATTTATATATCAGTAAAGGAGGTATATTTCCCATGCAGGCTTGCCGTCACTGTTAATAGCTGAGCCGTCACCATGCCATTGCTGATACACAACTATATGTGCTTGGTCTTTGCCTATTCTGTCATATAGAACATCAATGTGTCCTTTTACTTTGCGATAAAGTTCATCATAAGACGAATAAGTATCAGGCGAAACAGTGTCAGGTGTTCCCCATGAGCTGTTGTCAAGATTTCTTGTGGCTATGTTGTCCCACATTTCCTGCTCGGTATAGAAGATAGCGTCAAAGTCACAAGTTTCATTACTATATTGTTGAAGTTCCTTAACCACTCTGTCTATATCATTCTGTGTCAGCTCAAACTTTGGCTTAGCCGTTGTAGTTGTAGTCGGCTTTGGCTTTGGCTTAGCCGTTGTTGTGGTCTGCCTTTTAGTCGTTGTCTGACGCTCTGTCTGTCTTTCTGTCTGACGTTCCGTCTGCTGTGGCTGATAGCTGTTGTTATTGTCATTGCTGTAGCTGTTGTTGCCTGAGCCGTTGTTTGAAGTGCTGTGGCTGTAGCTCTGATTATTATTCACTGTTCCGCCGTTGCTTGCCTTAGAGCTGTTCGCCTTTGCAGTGTTCTTTGAAGCAGTCGATGATTTAGAACTGCTTGTGCTTTTTGTGCTTGCAGACGTTCCCGTTGTGGTAGCCGAAAGGGAAGTTGTTTCCTCACTCTGAGAGGTCAGTGTGGCTTCCGTTGTGGTAGTTGCCGAAGCTTCTGTGCTTGAAGCCGTTGTGGTTGCCTTTGGAGGGGCTGATGATGTGTTGTCTGTGTTGCCACAGGCGGTTATGCTTATCATTGTCGCACTGATTATCAAGGCGGCTATGGCTTTCATTGTGTTCTTCATATGGTTTTCCTCCTTTTTTAGACTTGACATATATCTTAAAGTGATGTATACTTATATATAGAAAAGGTAAACCGCATAGACGGCTATCCTCAGTTTTTGATTATGTAAAAAATAACCGCAACTTTTGGTCGAGGGCGGTTATTTTTTTATGCTTTTTATCAGCTCGTTGAGAGCGACAATCAGCACGATAGTCAAGACAAAGAAAGCTAAGTCCATTCTATCACCTCCCGAATATCCTATTTTGCCTGAGCCTTTCGGCTGACAATATTCAGACCATTCCGTGTGGGAGGACACCGCCTACCGTTTAAGTTTACCTTTTCCAAACTAGATTATATCACAATTGATTTGTGATGTCAAATATTACTGTTTAATTCTGAGCGTTTATCACGTTTGCGATATCATTGCTCATGGCTGCTATTCTCCGCTAAGTATTTTATGATACACAAAAAGCGTTGCATAGCAATCACCCAAGCTGTTATGTGCTTCTTCATGCGCAGACCAATCATAGCCGTAATAGTCTGCGGCTGCAGTGAGTTTCTGCCATTTATAGCTTCCTCTTTGGTCATTCCACTCGCCATAAATCGGTGCAAACATTTTCATTGCGTCAGCATATTCTGCGTTTGAAAATTCTGCTCCGTTGTGTTTTAGAAAATCTGCGTCAAACCTGACATTGTACCCAACGATTTTATCATATCTTTTTAAGATATCATTTATCTCTGGCATGACCTCCGCTATAGTCGGTGCGTCAGCTACCATTTCAGGCGTGATATGATTAACACGTTCCGCCTCTGCCCACTCCGTGTGCTGTGTTGGTCTTATGTAACTGTCGAATAGAACTGTACCCTCATTATCAATGATAGACACCTGAAGAAGCTCGTCCTCTGCTGCGTTCAAACCTGTTGTTTCAGTGTCCAAAACTATATATTTGTTTTCCATGATTATTTATTCTCCTCCACCCAATGCAATTTCTCCTTGTAGAGTTTCAAAATAGCTTGACATTTTTCAAGGCTATCCTTTGGAAGTTCAAAGTTATCACATTTACTTAAAATTTTATTGACATTTATTTTTTCTCGGTATTTTTGTTGAAAAAAGATGTTGTTATCATAGAAAAGGTAATCAAAGTAGTTTTGATTATTATGCAGAACTAAATTTGCTTTATTAAATATCGCAACAATCTGGTTAGCCATATCCGACGTTTGTGGCGCATTAGCAACCATTTCTGGCGTTATTCCGTTTTCCTTTTCAGTTTCTGTCCACTCTTTGTGTTTTTTGGGTTTAAAATAGCTGTTAAAAAGAATATCCCCTTTGAAGTTGATGATTGATAGTTGTAATAATTCATCTCCAGTTTTATAGCCTGTTGCTTCATAGTTCATAACAATGGCTGTTGACGGATCGTTGTCAAGAGCATTTATAACCATGCTCAATTCGTCAATTTTTTTCTTGTAAGGCTCAACAGCACACCACTTTGCCTTCTCAATCTCTCTTTCCCGTTCTTCCCGCTCACGTTCTAGCCTAGCCTTACGATATGCCCTTGCTTGTTCTCTACGTCTTTCTTTTTCGGGCTGAAAAAAAGCCTGCAACTCACTCTCCGTTGCAGGTCTGACTTCATCAGGTTTGTAATACTTACATGGCTGTTTGCTTTGCTTGCTTGGCAAAAGCTCTATGCCTTCTACATTTTCTGCTACAAGAAAGCCCTCAAGCGCCCACTGACGTTCAGTCTTGTAGCTGTCATATTCTTTATGATAGTGTTTTACTTTCATATCATTACCTCCATTTCATTACTTACATGAAAATCTCGAACCTCATCTTGAGCGCTTCCGTATAGTATGGCGTATAGGTGCAGTTGAAAATATTGTCGGGCGCATAATACTTGCTTGGCACATATTCTTTCTCTCCGTCCTTGTTGATATACGTTTCGGGTGGATCTGAGTCATAAACCGTGCCGTTCCACAGGTTAAAGGCAAGACGTGTTGTTTTCAAGCTCGTATGCGTCTGAAAAGGCTTGCTCAAGCCCTCAAAAATAATCACGTCTTTTCTAACGTCATATAGTGCGCCAATATGATAACGCAAAACAGCGTCCATCGTGAGGAGGTAAGCAAGTGACAAGTGATAGCCGTCAAGATAGGGCATTTTGCCACACAGCTTATTGAACATTTCCTCGTGTTCTTCATCATAGAATATCATTATTCTTTCCACCTTTCTTTTTCATACTTAATCGTCTGCGTACTCATCACCAATTTCATAGTTATTGTACTCATCAGGTGTAACCTCAACCCAACGATAACGTTCTCTAAAGAAATCCTTGGTACGCACCCTCACTTCATAGCTGTGATGAGTATTGCTATCGCCATTAATGTACTCTTTATCAACAACTGTTTTGGTTTCTGTTGCATAGCTCACCGAAAACATTACCAGTGAGAATATCTGAAAAAGGAGAAAACAAAACAACAAAGTATTTTCAAATATTATATCTAAAATTGTGTCAATGAATTTGTGAAACATAAAGTTACCCCTTTCACTTTTTTTATAAAAAAAGGACACCTGAAAATTCAAGTGTCCTTTACCTGTTTTCTGTTGCGTTTTCAACGTGCCATGTGTTCCTTATTGAGCCTATTCACGGAGCTTATAAACGATCTCCTCCATTACCTGATGTTCGAGCGTCATGAGCCTTTCCTTTTCCCACTTGCGTATAGCATTGAACTCTGTAGGACGTGGGTGATCTTTTCTGTAGATCTCGTCAAGCTCGTTAAACCTCTCCTCAGCTTCGATATCTATTTCTCTCGGAATGATCTGCCAACGGCATTCGCACACGAGAATGTCAACGTCTGCTGGGTATTCTGCTTCCATCCATTTCATCCATGCACGTCCCCATCTGCGGATAGGCTTTTTGAGAAGCTTTTCTTCTTCGGGGTCACTTGTGTATGCTATCTTCGGGACGTATGTACCCTCTGGAGTAAGCTCATACTCAAAAAGATCGCAGCCAACATCTTCTGGTCCTGCCTGCTCGATTTCAAAATCTTCGTTAAAATTCCTGTTTTCGTTCATAATGGTCCTCCTCTTTCAATTACAAACTTTTATGTTTTTGAGTGATGTTATCTGAGTGTGTCACCGTGACACATTGTTCTTTGATGTTTTCTTCTGCTTTGGAGCTGTCAAAGCACTTGTGAAGTCTATCACTGTAGCTTTTTGCCTGTGATATGCGGTCAAAGTATTCAATGCTCGAATAGTCTATTACATTGTTTACTTCATCAAGAAACGGCTTCGCAGCCACCGCAAACGTATTATTAAACGCCGCCATTACAGCACAATCATTGTCTATTGATACTATCTCATACAGCCGTTTGTCTTTAGCCATATACAAGGCGGTTTGATGATTGCTGCCAAATGTTTTTATGACACCGCTACTCATTGACCTGCTCCGCCTTTTTCTTGCTGTCAGTTTTTATCTCAGCTGATTTTCTGAGATATTCCTGAACCTTTTTCGGAACGGTCTTGCTGTAAAGCCTGTTCACAACATTTTCTGCGGCTTTGGTTATCTCCTCATTGAGCAACTCTTCGATGTTTCCGTCTGGCATATAGCAGCGGATAGCTTCAACTTTTCTGCGGTCTATGTCTATTTTGAACGTCATGTTCATTACTTTTCCTCCTGTGCTATGATTATATCATATTATTTTTCGTTTGTGGTAACTTTTTTTGTACTCTTAATTTTCAAGATATTTATCAAGCAGCTCATACACTATCTTGTCAAGCTCACTTTCGGTCATGTTCTGCATACATAACGGCTTTTTGATATACATCTCATTGTATAAGCTGTTCTTGTATGGCTCTTTTTTCTTTTCAGACAGATTCCTTATAGCTTTCATGATATCATAGATATCACTGCTTCCACTGTCTGTCATTTGCTCTATGACCAACGTCAGCTCTTTTGAACTGAGCCGTTCGTCATAATTGTAATAGTCTGCTATGGCTTTCTGCTGCTCAGGACTGAGCTTTGCAAGCGGCTCAATGAACTTTATCTGAATAGATTTGCTGTCTATAAGCTCTGCTAACCCATTATCAAGATTTGAGATATTTGCATAGCGGTAAATGGTTTTTCTGGATATACCGAACATATTGCTTATCTCATTTACTGTCAGGTCTGCTGAAACGTTTTTCCTCAGACTTAAGTATGTATTGAACATTTTTGAAAGCTCACTTGGACGTGGCTCTTTTCGCTGAATGTTTGCCTGGCAGACTATATCGAAAGCCACGTTATCATCAGTGACTTCGATAACAACGGCGTCAATGTCAAGGTGCATAAGCTTTTTGCAAGCAGCGTATCTTTTATGACCGCTGAGTATCTGATAGCTGTTGCTACTAATGCTACGAACGATTATCGGTGTGATAATTCCACACTTTGAAATAGAGTCGGCAAGTGCAGATATCTCATTTTCATCTATTGCAAAGGGCTGTGGATCACCATTAAAGCTGAATGGCTCAATTTTTGACATAGGCAGTGAAACCACCTTTTGCTTATCCATGAGAAGCTCCTCAAAGTTATTTGAGAAGTTAGCTCTTGGACGATTTGCGGAGCGTTTTATATCTATCATATTGAAACCTCCTTAGTGTGTCACCGTGACACACTCTATTTTGTCAGCTATAACACGATACTCGTCTGCGAGCATATTCTTGTATTTATTTGTGCTGCTGATTTTATAGTTGCAAAGGGCGATGCCCTCACGGCTGCTGTCCTGAGCTGCTTTTGACTTGCTTATGCTGCCAAGGTATTTATCATTGAATGCGGCTTTTATTGACTCAATTACTTCAGCTGACATTGTGTTGTTTTTCTCTGTCCATGTTGCGAATACTCCGAGTATTTCAAGGTCAGGATTAGCGTACTCATGGATATCGTCAATGCTGTCAAGAAGAAGCGGTATTCCGCTCAATGCCATTTCCTGAGCAAGCACAGGTATCAAGACCATATCTGCGGCGGAAAGTGCATTGTAGAGCAAGTTGCTTAGTGATGGAGGGCAATCTATGATGATGTAGTCATAGCTGCCAAGATAATTACTAAGGACACGTTTCAGCACCATTTCGCAGCAGCGTGTTCTACATAGGTCAACCTCAATGCCTGAGAGCGTTATGGTTGCAGGAATATAATCAATGTTGTTCAACTCATTATGGTGCACCGCAGCCATATAATCAATGTTATTCTTATTTATGATAGATGACATAAGCTCAGTGATAGTGATATCGTCAGGGTCATATTCGTACTTCATGCACGATACTGACAAGCTGCTCTGAGGGTCAAGGTCTATCATAAGGACTCTTTTCTCTCGCTGTGCAAGAATAGCGGCAATATTGAATGCCGATGTTGTTTTGGCAACTCCGCCTTTCTGATTTGCCACGGATACGATCTTTGTTTTTGTGTTCTCCATTAAAAACACCCTTTCTGAAAATGTTTAGGTTCTCCGTATTAAGCACAGAAAAAGCGGCAGGGGAGAACGTCCTGCCGCTCAGGGAGCTACCCTGTCTATGCTTGATGATATGTGTAAATATCATCAAAAAAGCTGCCAAAGAAGTCTTAGCAGCAATTTTCATGATATTTTATTTAACTGAAAGAAAATTTGTGGTTTTATTTTTGGATAGAGTGACTGGCTACGAACCAGTAGGTCGGGGGTTCGAGTCCCTTCTGGCGCACCAGGTCACTTGTAGTGACTGGCATAGCACGTCTTACAATTTGTAAGGCGTGTTTTTTATTTCTCTCATTGCCAAAGCACTGTCAATGTGATATAATATGACCATTAGGAGGCATTAACTATGAACACAGAGAAAAAGAAAACCAAGGTAGACCTTGTGACGGGGTTTCTCGGAGCAGGGAAGACCACTTTTATAAAAAAATATGCCCGTTATCTTTTGGATAAGGGCTGTAAAATTGGCGTGTTGGAGAATGATTTCGGTGCAGTGAATGTGGATATGCTTCTTTTGCAGGAGCTTTTGGACGAGAATTGCGACCTTGAAATGGTCTCGGCGGCTGATAAGGATTGCCACAGACGGCGTTTTAAGACCAAGCTTATCGCTATGGGTATGCGTGGCCTTGACAGGGTCATTGTGGAGCCGTCAGGTATCTATGAAGCTGACGAGTTCTTTGACGTGCTCAGAGAAGAACCTCTTGATAATTGGTATGAGATAGGAAGCGTTATAACTATTGCAGATGCCTGCCTTGATACAAACTTGTCGGAAGCTTCTGATTATCTTCTTGCTTCTCAGCTTTCGGAAGCAGGCATAGTTCTCATGAGCAGATGTCAGGAAGCCACAAAGCAGGAGCTTGAGGATACTCTAAAACACCTTGAAGCCGTGCAGAAAAAGTTCCATTGCCACAGAATGACTAAGCCTGAGATAATAATGAAAGACTGGTCGGAGCTTACAGATGAAGATATGGAAAGGATAGCCAACAGTGGCTATGAGCCTGATTCCCACGAAAAGCTGTGGTTCGACCAAGATAAAGCTTATACCTCTTTGTATTTTATGAATATGAAGCTTCCTGACAATGCTATGGAAGATGCTGTGAGCAGGCTTATGAGCGACAGCAAGTGCGGAAGGATATTCCGTGTAAAGGGCTTTATGCAAAACGCTGAGGGCAAGTGGCTTGAGCTTAACGCCACCCACAAGAACATCACTGTTAAGCCTATAGAGCGAGGTCAGGCAGTGTTTATCGTCATCGGCGAGGGGCTTGACAAAGAGCATATCGACGGCTATTTTGTGCCTGCATAGTGTCAAGATATTGTAAAATAAATGCGGAATGTATTGTATATGAGCTTGGATAGTGATATGATAATTGCAGGTTATAATTACACATTTTAAAGAGCGGTGCAAGTGTATCTCATGCTGCAATGTACGGTGTAAAATGCCCGTCACGTCCCATTGACATTTCGTCTGCAATCTTATTTATGTTATCCGCACAATGTTGCTCTGCACAAATTCCGGATAATTCAAATCTTGTCGCTTCGAGTGGGCTGTCAAGGGTGCCAGCACCTACAATAATGTTGTGCGGATATTGAAAATTGTGCAAAAAAGGGACGACCCAAGGTCGCCCCTCATTTTTATTCAGCGGTGCAAATTTGTATCATATCACAATGTATGGCGTAAAATGCCCGTCACGGCGAGTGACTATTTAACCGTCTTTTCAGTATAAGCACCATAATAGTTCACACCATTGTATTTTCTGTATGCCCTTATTCTGAATGTTTTAGTGCCTGACAGATTTTTGGCAGTGTAGCTTTTGCCTGATGTTGTGGTGAGCTTCTTCCAACTGCTTCCTGACTTAACATATATCTCATATCCTGTGGCTTTTGATGCCTTGTTCCATGCAAGTGAGATATTGCTTCCCGAACGCTTTGCTGTTGTGACAGTGACGTTTGCAGGGAGCGTGCAGGTGACCACCTGTGCAGGCTTGCTGTATTGCATAACATTGTCGCTTACATAATATGCCTTTACTCTGTATGTGTACATAGTGCCTGATGACTTGCCTGAGTTGGTGTAGTATGGATAAGCGTTGTCGCCAAGTTTCCTGTAGCTGTCGGTAGTGCCTATCCACTGATAAACGCTGTAGCCTGATACCCCATTCATGCTTTTCCATGTGATAGTGTTGGAACTTGATGTGTTCGCTGATGAGGAAAGCCCCTTTGGTGTGTTTGCAGGATGAATGGGGATGTCCTTTTCAGTGTAGTCACCGTAGTAGTTTATGTAGTTATAATTTCTTATGGCTCTCACTCTGAAACGATATGCTGTGTTCTGTGAAAGATCGCTTACAGTGTAGCTCGTTCCCGAAAGGGTGGAGAGAGTTTTCCATGTTCCGTTTGTGTACATCTCTACCTGATAGCCTGTAGCCTTTGATACCTTGTTCCAGTTGAGTGTAATGGAATCAACGTCAGTGGAGCAAAGAGAGAATGATACGTTTGCAGGAAGAGTGCAGGTGGTAAACTCAGAGGAATATGCACCCTCGATACGCTGTCCGTCAACAGTGTTGAATGCCCTTACCTTGTATCTGTACATCGTGCCTGAGCTTTTCTTTGAGTTTGTAAACTTTGTGGACGTGGTCGTGCCTATTAGCTTGTAGCTGTCGGTAGTACCTATCCACTGATAGATCTCATAGCCTTCCGCTTTTTTGGAAGCGTTCCATGTTATGGTGTTTGATGTAGAAGTGTTTGAAGTGCTTCTTAGTCCTGTTACTGTACTTGGTATGTCAGTGACCTCAGCGTTTACATATGTGTAGCCACCGTTGTAGTATACGCCGCTGTAATTTCTTCTCGCCTTTACCCTGAACATATTAACGCCGTTCTGTGTGATACCATTCACCTTGTATGAAAGGCTTGAAGTTGTGCCGACCTGCTTCCATGCACCGTTCACATTATGCTCCACGATGTAGTCGGTCGCCTTTGAAACTTTGTTCCAGCTAATGGTGACAGAAGTTCCCCTTGCAGAAGCGGATATCTTTGAGATGTTCGCGGGAAGCGTGCAGGTGGTGAAAACATCAGAGTAATCGCCGTAAACACGCTTGCCAGAAGCGTCACTGTAGGCTCTCACCATGTATTTGTACATAGTGCCTGTGGACTTGTTGGAGTTTGTAAAATATGTATTCTTTGTATCCCCTATTTTTTTCTTGTTAGGGTCGCTAGGGCTTGTTCCCTGATATACCTCATATCCTGTTGCGTCAGGAGCGCCGTTCCAGGCAAATGTGTTGGAGGTGGAGGTGTTTTTCACTGAGATAAGGTCTGACACATAAAGTGGAAGCTTGCCCGAATACCATACATTCACGTCAGTGTAGGCTGAAATGCCTGAAACAGTACCGCTTCCTGAATATTGCCACATATCCATGCGCTGGTCATAATTGGTGTTGCTTGTGTAGTGAGCCAGCCATATAGGATATTTCTTGCCAAGCCCTGCTCCGTCAATGTAGTAGTTTAGCCATGTGTAGTTTGCATAAACACCTGCGCTGTAGCCCGACTTTATGATAGTGTCGCAAAAAGCTGTGCAAAGAGCGGTCTTTTGAGCCTTGGAAAGCCCTGCGCTGTCAAGTCTGCCAGTGTCATAGTCAACAGACTCGATATCGTAATAAACAGGCATTTGCAGAGAATATCCCTTTATCCTGTCAAGAACGAACTTAGCCTCTGCCTGAGCCTCGGCTGTGGTTATCGCCTGCGTGTAGAAGTATACGCCAACTTTAAGCCCTGCCTTGGTAGCCCCGTCAAGATAGGTCTTGAACTTAGGGTCTTCCACAAGCGTTCCTGCACTGCCATAGCCACGGTAGCCTACTCTTATGATAACAAATTCCACACCGCTGTTTTTGACCTTTTTCCAATCTATGTTGCCCTGATAATAGGAAACGTCAATGCCATAGACCTTTGAAATACCGCTGAATCTGTTTTGATGAGTAAGGCTGTCAGCCCCCCATAGAGCAGACATTGTCATAATGCCGTATGGATCGTTGTTTTCAAGATATTTATGATACTCAGGGTCGTCCTCAGTGACAGGCTCTAAAAGACCATCAGCCTCCATATTGCCTGTAGCATATTCAGGCTTTGATATCTGGATATCATTTGAAAGCTCACTTGACGCAATGCTTTTCTCTGCCGCATACACGAATGGAACAGACTGAGCCATTATTGCCGCTGACAAAACCACACCGGTCAGCTTTGGAATAAATTTCATAATTTCCTCCCGTAGAATTGTAGGCAGAGTTAACATTTTTTCTGCCATTTTACACAATAATTTTTACACACCTTTTATTATAGCCCTTTTACAGCACATTGTCAAATTTGCGTTTATACAGATAAATACAATTCAGTAATTTTAAAGTTAAATCATTACACTTATTTTGAGATTTATGTAATAATAAGTAAATAAAGATGTTCATGATACACAAGATTAGGAAAGAAATTTTGTGTATCATGATATGCCTGAAATGGCACTGCAAGGCACAGTTAATGAGAATAATCAGCATTTTAGCTGGCATAATAATGGAGAAAAAAGAAAAGGAGAGCATAAAAAATGGATATATCAAAGCGAAACGCAGTTAGGATAGTGTCTTTCACAGCGGCTGTCGTGGGAGTGCTTGCGATAAGAAATATACAACTTATGAGCAGTGAAAAAAGGGCGCTGCGTAGTGTGAACTACACCTATTCAAGAGCCATGGGCGACCTGTGCGACGCAGTAGAGAACGTTAGCGACACTCTTGAAAAGGAGCTTTACGCAGGCTCAGGGAAAATGCACCAGTCCCTTGCGGTGAAGCTTTACAGAGAAGCGTCATCGGCAAAGGCGGCTCTGTCACAGCTTCCCATAGAAGAGCTGCAGCTTGAAAACACCTACAAATTTCTCTCACAGGTAGGAAACTACTCCATGGCAGTGAGCGAGAGGCTCATGAACGGCGAGGAGATAACAGACGAGGAGTATGAGAACATATCCTCGCTCTATGACTTTTCCAAAGAACTTTCCGAGGATATGTGGGAGCTTGAAAGCTCAGTGAACAGCGGTGAGATAGCCCTCACCCAAACAGGCTCACAGCAGAGCGACCCGCCCACAGTGACAGAGGGCTTCTCAGACTTTGAGGGAAGTTTTGAAAGCTATCCAAGCCTTATTTATGACGGCCCATTCTCAGACAATATCATGGAGCGTACCCCACGCATGACATCTGAAGCAGAGAACGTTTCACAGACCAAAGCCCTTGAACGCTGTTCCCTGGGGCTTAACATGAACTCCACAGTGTTCACAGATGTCTCAGAGGTAGAGGGCAAAATGCCATGCTGGAGGTTTTCAAACGAGGATAAAACAGTTGCTTGCGAGGTGACAAAGCAGGGTGGATATATCTCATATTTTCTCAAAAGCCGTATCAGCGAAAGCACAGAGCTTACAAACGAGCAGGGCGTAAAGACGGCGGAGGATTTTCTCGATGACCTCGGCATACTGTCCATGAAAACCACCTACTATGAGAATATCGACAACGTTCTCACAGTAAATTTCGCCTACAACGACCTTGACGTGTGCTGTTACACCGACCTTATAAAGGTATCAGTAGCAATGGACGACGGTGAGATATTAGGCTTTGACGCAAAGGGCTTTTTGGTGAACCACTATGACAGAGATATCCCCGAAGCGGATATATCCCAAAGCCGTGCAAAAGAAAGCGTTTCCCCACGCCTTGAAATAGTATCCGGCAGGCTTGCACTTATCCCTACCGACGGTTTGGAGGAGAAGCTGTGTTATGAGTTCAGGTGCAGGGCAGAAAACGGCAGGAACGTGCTTGTATATATAAATGCACAGACCGCTGAGGAGGAGCAGATACTCATTCTTGTGGAAAGCAAGTCAGGAACACTGACTGTATAAAGTAGGAGGATAAAAAAATGTCAGATTTCAGAAATTCAAAGACAAAGGATAACCTTATGAGAGCCTTTGCAGGGGAAAGTCAGGCAAGAAACCGCTACACAATGGCGGAGGAAAAGGCAAGACAGCAAAAGCTGTATGTGCTTGCCGACCTGTTCAAGTTCACAGCCGATCAGGAGAAAGTTCACGCAAAGATATTCTATGAGCATCTCAAAGAGCTGTCAGGGGAAAGCGTGTTTGTTGACGGCGGTTATCCTGTGGATATTTCGGAGGATATGTGTACCTTGCTTGGTATGGCAGACCACAACGAGCGTCAGGAATCAGACGACGTTTATCCTGCATTTGCGGATGTCGCAAGGCAGGAGGGCTATGGAAAGATAGCGCAGGACTTTACGAATATCGCCAAGATAGAGAATGTTCACGGCAAGCGTTTTGCGGCATTTGGCAAGCTTATGAAAGAGGGCAAGCTGTTCTCTTCCTCCAAGTCTGAAACGTGGGTATGCTTGAACTGCGGTTATATCGTGGAGGGCACGCAAGCCCCTGAGAGGTGTCCTGTTTGCGGAGAAGCGCAGGGATATTATATCAGGCTTTCAATGGCTTCATGGGGAAGTAATTGTAACTGTGATAAATAGTGTTCTGTGCGGTGCGGCTGAAAATGTCGTGCCGCATTGTGCTTTGTAAAAATACATCGCCGCAGGCGATACCATAATTCCTCACTCCTCATTCCTCACTTTCCCGATTTATTTGCATTATTCACAATTATATGTTATAATAAAAATAATTGCGATAAAACATGAAAGGACTTGTGATAATTGATATATCTTGATAATGCCGCCACCACAAAACCCTGTGATGAAGCCAAAGCGGCTGTAATGAAAGGCTTGGAGGTCTTCGGAAACCCCTCTTCTCTGCACAGAGCAGGTCTTGACGCTGAGCTTCTTGTTTCTGAAGCTCGTGAGATCATTGCCGACGCTCTCGGTGTTACCCCCGATGAGGTCTATTTCACTTCAGGCGCTACTGAAAGCAACAATACCGCTATTTTCGGGGCTTACAAGGCTCACGGAAAACGTAAAAAGCGTGTTGTCATATCCTCTGTTGAACACCCTGCTGTGAAAAATCCTGCCCAGGAGCTTGAAGATATGGGCTGTGAGGTCATAAGGATATCACCTGACGAGAACGGCGAGATAAACGCCCGTGATATCTTTGCCGCTGTGAACGAGGACACTTTCCTTGTTAGCTGTATGCTCGTGAACAACGAAAACGGCTACATACTCCCTGTGGAAAAGGCTTTTTCTATGATAAAGAAAAAATATCCCCAGGTGATTACTCATTGCGACTGCGTTCAGGGATTTATGAAAATTCCTGTGAAAGCCAAAAAGCTGAATGCCGATATGATATCCCTCAGCGGTCATAAAATATACGCTCCAAAGGGCATCGGTGCGCTGTATGTGAAAAAGGGCATTCACATACCGCCTTTTATGCTTGGCGGAGGACAGGAAAAAGGCTTTCGTTCGGGTACTGAGTCAGTGCCGCTCATATGCGGTTTCGGTGCGGCGGTGAAAAAGCTTGCGCCGAATGTTTCTGCGAACTTTGAAAAGGCGGCTGACATTCAAGCCTATCTCATAGAAAAGTGCAACGAAAACGGCGATGTTTTCGTAAATTCACGAAAAGGCGGCTCGCCTTATGTCACAAGCATTGCCGTCAATGGGTTAAAGTCCGAAGTGCTTCTCCACTATCTTGAAAAGCGTGAGATATATGTTTCAAGCGGCTCAGCCTGCTCAAAGGGCAAAAAAAGCTCTGTGCTAAAAGAGTTCAGATATCCCGAGCAGAGCCTTGACTCCACTATCAGGATAAGCTTTAGTATCGACACCACAAAGGCGGATATCGACGCTCTTATGGAGGGCATAAAGTCTGCACAGAATGACCTGTGCAAGGTAAGGTAAAACACACAAACAAATGTTTTGTACTATTTATAAAGGGGAACGGCGAAAAAGGTCGCTTTTGACAGGTTTTTGACGAGGACCTTTTTGTGCAGTTTTCGTAAAGAAAGGATAAAATTTATGAAAGAAATCATTCTCTGCAAATATGGCGAGATAGCTCTGAAAGGTCTTAACAAATCAAGCTTCGAGAGCATGATGACAAAGAGCGTAAAAAGAAGACTTAAAAGCTGCGGACAGTTCAGCGTATCAAAAGCACAATCTACTTTGTATGTTGAGCCGCTTGATGATGACAGCGATGTTGACATGGCGGTGGAAAAGCTGTCGAAAATTTTCGGTATCGTTAAGCTCTGTCGCTGCTGCGTTTTGGAAAAGGATATGGACGAGATACTCACAAAGTCACTTGACTATATCGAGGACGAAATGGAAACTGCGAGAACTTTCAAGGTCGACGCAAAGCGTTCAGATAAGAAGTTCCCATTCAAGTCCCCTGAGATATGTATAGAAATGGGCGGAAAGATACTTGAAAGATTTCCACACCTTAAAGTTGACGTTCACGATCCTGACGTTGTAGTAACAGTGGAGATAAGAGAAACCAACGCTTATGTTCACGCAGGCTCTATCGAGGGCGCTGGCGGAATACCTGTCGGCTCAAGCGGAAAGGCAATGCTTCTTCTCTCAGGCGGTATAGATTCGCCTGTTGCAGGCTATATGATGGCAAAGCGTGGTGCGATAATATCCGCTATCCACTTTGAAGCTCCACCGTACACTTCTGACAGAGCGAAGATGAAAGTTGAAAAGCTTGCCAAGATAATCACTGCTTACTGCGGTGACATCAACTTCTTCTGCGTGCCTTTTACAGAGATCCAGGAGCTTCTGAGAGATAACTGCCCTGAGGAGCTTTTCACTATCCTGATGAGAAGACTTATGATGGAGATAGCACAGAGGATATGCGAGAAAGAGGACATCCAAGCCCTTGTCACAGGCGAGAGCCTTGGTCAGGTAGCGAGCCAGACTATGTATGCAATGGTCTGCACAGACGCCGCTTGCCGTATGCCTGTATTCAGACCATGCGTTGGTATGGACAAATCTGAGATAGTGGAGATAGCAAGAAAGATAGATACTTTTGATACCTCTATCCTTCCTTATGAGGATTGCTGTACAGTTTTCACGCCAAAGCACCCTAAGACAAGACCAAATCTTGCAGACGTTGAAGCCGCTCAGAACGCTTTCGATTGGGAGCCTTATATCCGGAAAGCTATCGAGGGAACAAAGCCTTATCTTATCAGAAACGCATAGCGTATTTTCATGGCGTACACCCGTTGCATGGTGTCTGTGAAAAGGTTACAAACGGGTTAAAACTGTAACAGCTTGTAGCTTAATTGTACGCTTTTTTGTACCCGAATATTGTGTCTTTCCATGGTGAAAAATGCCGAAAAGCCCCGAATTTTCAGGGCTTTTCTTTGCGTCCAAAAGGGTGCCAGATGGGCTTGTTAATAATGAAAAATCAGTAATTTGGTAACAAAAGTGTAACATCTGCTTGCAAAATTTGCTATCAACATTGGTTTTTAAAAATCGTCGAATTAACAAAATGGACAAAATGAGCCGATTTTTTATGTGCAATATATAACTAAAAGGGGTGATTATTACTATGAAATTTGCTGAAGGTGACAAAGTGGTTACAGATAGTATTGACATAGTTACAAAAAGTGTAGTAAAATATATGATAAAGAGCGGTCGGAAGCTGTGTACTGCGGAAAGCTGTACAGGCGGAATGATAAGCCAGACGATCACTTCCGTTTCGGGAGCGTCGGAAATGTTCCTCGGCGGTGCTTGCACCTATACGGAGGAAATAAAGATGAAGCTTCTGAACGTGAAAAAGGAAACGCTGGAGCAGTATACTGTTTATTCTGAGCAGACAGCCAGTGAGATGAGCAAGGGTGCGCTGGAGCTTTTCGGTGCAGATTGTGCAGTGGCTGTTACTGGTATAGCAGGCCCAAGCGGCGGCTCTCAGGAAAAGCCTGTGGGAACTGTGTATGTTTCAGTGAGAAGTCGTCAGAAAGAAATAGTCAGACGGCTGGAGCTCTATAAAGAATATGAGAATTTGGACAGAAGAAAGATCCGTATGCTTACAACAGAAACAGCACTGAGAATGGTGCTTGAGCTGTATGAACAAAAGGCGGAGGCTTGAAATAAATGTCAATGGCTAATGAAACAATGAATCTGTCCGAAAAGGACGATACAAACTTTTTTGTAAGAGTAGTAAGATATTTTATCCCGTGGAAGGGCGACGGAGTAGGAGAAGTGTTCAGAAAGATAGTGTTCATGTTCTCTATCGTGCTTTTCTGTGTTTCTCTTAATGAGCTTTCTGATTTTCTGAAAGCCGATGAGCAGGATCAGAGCTATATTCAGGAGATTGTGAATTACGAGCCTGACTTTAGCGATAACGTTGACCTGAGCAAGAATAACGGCTCAGACGATATTGACGTTTCTGACCCTGAGGCTTCAACGAAGGACAGAGAAGTTCAGGATTGGGCTAAGAAGCTTCTGAAAAGAAACAAGGACGTCGTAGGCTGGATAAAGATCCCCGGCTTTAAAAATTCCGCAGGTGATGAATATATAAACTTCCCTGTTCTTAAAGGCAAGGATAATGAATATTATCTTTACAAGAATATAGACAAGCAGTATTACGAATCGGGAAGCATTTATGCAGACGCTTGGTCTACCATAAATAAGGACGGGCAGTCTGACAATATCACGATATATGGTCATAACATGAGATATGTGGGAACTTCTTTTACTCACCTTACTGAGTATAAAAAGGGAGTGGATTTTCTTAAGAAATATCCTGTTATCGAGTTCAATACTATCTATGACAACAACTGCAAGTATGTTATCGTGGGTGCTTTTGTAACGGGAATACGTGAAAGTCAGGACGACGGCAAGCTTTTTAAATACTGGACTACCAGATATTTTGACGACGCTGACTATAAGTTTGACGATTGGATCTCAGAAGTGAGAAAGCGTTCGTGGTATTCAAACGATATCGAGTGTACAGCAGACGATAAGTATATATCGCTCTCAACTTGTACAAACGAAACTTCAAATCTCAGGTGGGTCATCGTGGCGAAGAAAATGACGGCTGACGATAACCTGGATCTTATAATAGATTCCTATAAGGACAAGGCAAATAAGGATATTTATTTTCCTAAATGCTGGAGAAATGTATACGGAAACAATAAGAAATATTTTGGCTGGGATTATTGATGTTTATTACACCAAATCGGTGTAAAATAAATTTTAGCTGGCGTCAAGCTCACGGACGGCAGTGAAGACGGTTTGCGTGCAGACGGTCGGAAAGGGTAATGTGATTAAAATGAAGCAGAAAAAAACTGAAGACAGCATAAAGCGAACAGCTAAGCCGTCGGTCAGGAAAGTAGGAACAATGCTGGGCAGCGGTGCGCTGGCAGTGCTGATGATAGGTACAGTAAGTATCTTTGCACTTACAAGCGGTAACAACGAGGCTCAGAAGGACACAAAAGCTGCAATAACCAACACTAAGACCACTTCTGTGACAGAAGCAGAAACTGAGAGAGATGAGACCTATACTTCAATGAACACCGTTACATGGAGAAAAGCGGGTATCAGCGAGTATAAAATGGCACAGGCAGAGTCTGAGACAACAACTTCCGCCAAAGCCACTACAACAAAAAAGACAGAAACTACTAAAAATGCAGCAAAAGAAACAAAGGTCAATAACGTAACAATGGTCGCAACTGAGATCGTGAACGTCAGAGAAAAGGCTGACAAGAACTCAGAGATAGAAGCTATCGTTGCAACAGACGAGGAAGTTATCGTTACGGCTGAAACAAGCGACGGTTGGTATAAGGTTACATACGGCGACTACAGCGGATATGTAATGAAGGACTATCTTAAAAAGGCAGAAGTAACAACAACTTCCGTTGCGAAGTCCGAAACTACAACAGCAGCTAAGAAGTCTGAAACAAAAAAGACTACGACAACAAAGGCTAAGACAACAAAGTCTGAAACAAAAAAGACAGAAACAAAGAAAGCAACAACATCAAGCTCGAACAGTTCTGTTATAAGCTATACAGATGAAGAATTTGATATGCTTTGCTACGTTCTTCAGGGCGAGGTAGGAAACTGTTCAGAGCAGAGCAAGATCGCTGTTGCAAATGTTATTATCAACAGAGTGAAAACAGGCAGATTTGGAAGCTCTATAAGCGACGTTCTTACAGCGCCAAATCAGTTCACTGCAATAAACGGCTATTACAGTGGCAGAAACAAGCCAACTCAGAACACTATTGATTGTGCAAAGAGAGCGCTGAACGGCGAGGATAATTCAAACGGTGCAGTTTATTATTACGCTCCACAGTATTGCGGCGGAAGCACAGCGGCTTGGTTTGAATCACTCACATTCTGCATGGAGCTTGACGGTCAGAGATACTTCAAGTAATATTTGAAGTTTTTGGCTAAAATGCCGATATTGCAGACATAAAATTGTATATTATGCTGAAAAGTCAGGACGAAACTTAGCTTTGTCTTGACTTTTTTTCAGTATTTGATAAACTATTATTTAGGTATGCAGTGAGTATTTTGCTGCCATTGGGAATGTTTTGCGGTGTGACCGCTTGAAGGTAAGGACAGTGTCTTGACGATGAATTTGATGACAAAAAAGATATGTGCAAATGTCTGCGCAGCAGTAATGAGCATAACTGCCGTTGGTATATGCGGTGAGCTGCTGCTGGATAATAAAAGCGTGGGCGCAGAAAAAGCCCCTGCGGTGCAGGTCAAAAACGTTGAAGCTCAAAGCGTTAAGACCACTGCCGCTACTGAGGTCTATGACTTTGTGAAGTTCAAAAAGTCCTCTGTGGATAAGTATGATATGTCTTATGTTCAGCAGAAAAAGCAGGCAAAGACCACAAAGAAAAAGGCATCAGCCAGTGAGTTTACTGTGGAAATGCCTGAGGATAAGGGCGAGTATTACGATATAAAGAACGACCCTGCTAACTTTACAGATACAAGAAGCGTTGCTGATGAGTATTATACTGTCAACGATATAATCTCAGGAAATATCGTCACTCTTAATGGTCATGAACTGCTCTGTCAGATAGTCAACAGCGAGATAGGCGGTGAGTGGGGCGAGGAAGCCATAAAGGCGCAGGCCGTGGCGGCTTATACATGGGTCAGATTTAACGATTCTATCGGTGCTATACCTACGGTGGGGCTTAAAAGCGGATATTCTTCAAAGATAGAAAGATGTGTAAATGCCGTTGAGGGTCAGACCGTTATGTATAACGGCAACATCATAAATGCAGTTTACTCTGCTTCAACAGCAGGTTATTCTACCACCAGCGAGGATATATGGGGCGTTTCTTACCCGTATCTCAAGCGTGTAAAGAGCGAGTTTGACGATAAAGATCCTAACTGGGGCATTGAAGCTAAATATACAAAAGACGAGGTCAAGGAGCGTATCGAGAGCCAAACTGATATAAAGCTTTCCGACGACGTGAAGAACTGGTTTAAAATAGACTCTGCTTTCAGCGGAAAGTATATAAGCGGAGTGACTATCGACGGTCATACGAGTTGTACCTATGATGGCAGTGAAGCTAGGATAACAGGTATCACGCTCTGCAACCTCTTTGATGTAAAATCGAACGCCATGGAGATAAGCTATAAGGACGGCGTGTTCACTTTCAAGTCCTATGGCTGGGGTCACGGCGTTGGAATGTCGCAGTGGGGCGCTTGCTATTATGCCGAGGCTGGCTATACATATGATCAGATACTTACTCACTATTATGTGAATTGCTATCTTGGTCTGTCGGCTGTAAATGACAAAGCTGTAAAGAGAGGTCAGATGTCGCAGGACGAGATAGATAAGGAGATAAAGGATTCAGAGATAGTTGACGAGGGCGGAAACGCTTCAGGCGACAGCAAAAAGGACAGTGAGCCTGCACAGACTCAGCCGACCGAGAACGGCACTGTTACCACCGCTCCTGCTACAGAAGCACCTGATACTACAACAACTTCGTTTGACGATCAGCCTGAGGATAATATCAACATAGAGCAAAATACAGACGAAATATTATAACCGAAAGGGAGAATAAAAATGGGATTTTTTTCACCTAAGAATACACCTGAAAACGCAGTAAAGGCACAGATAGACGCAAAGCTTGCCTTTATAAACGATAAGTATACCGAGATAGGCAGATTTGTCAAGCTCAGAATGGCTGACAAGATAGAAGAGCCGGAGGTGAAAAACCTTATTGCTCAGATAGACGCAACTCTTGAAGAACTGAAAAATCTTAATGAACAGCTTCTTACTATCAGAGGAATGAAACTTTGTTCCGGCTGTGGTCACGAGATACCAGTGAATATGGCGTTCTGCCCTAACTGCGGAACAAAACAGCCTGAAATGGCTCAGCCTGTTTATCAGCAGCCTGCTCAGGGCGGTGCAGTTCCAATGGGCGCACAGCCTGTTATACAAAACAGTCAGGGCTATCATAATCACCCTGTTTCACCTGCTTATAATCAGCCACAGGCTAATCCTGTTTATGGCAATCCTGCTCAGCAGAATGTTCAGACAGCCGCTCCTATCCCTGAGCCTGCTGTGGCACAGACTGCTGCACCTATCCCACAGCCTGAAACAGCACCTCAGCCTGCACCAATGCCACAGCCTGCTCCGGTGATAGCAGAAGCTCCGGTGCAAGAGCCTGCAAACAGCAGTTTTGTATTCTGCTCTCAGTGCGGCCACAAAGAGCCGGCAGGCGTTAAGTTCTGCTCAGAGTGCGGAATGAAGTTGTAATAAAAAAACTAAGGCAGCGCAGGATAATGAGTGCGTTGCCTTTTTGAGTAAGAAGTAAAAGAAGTAAAGGAAGATCTTTATGTCAGTGAATATTTCAAGCGAGCTTATGGATTATGATGTTATACTTGCTTCAGCGTCGCCAAGAAGAAAAGAACTGCTGTCATTGATGTGTGAGAATTTCAGGGTTATCCCCTCTGATTGTGACGAAAAAATACCAGAGGACGTTACACCAGAGCTTGCCCCTGAGTATCTTTCAGGGATAAAATGCAGATGTATCGCTTCGGTCTATGACCTGAGCGTTGTTATCGGCTGTGACACTGTTGTAATATGCGATGGGGAAGTTCTCGGTAAGCCTGTGGACGAAGCTGATGCCATAAGAATGTTAAAAATGCTGTCAGGAAAGACTCATCATGTTGTAACAGGCGTTACCCTTGGCAGAGGCTGTCGTTACAGTAGCTTTTCCGTTGATACCGCAGTGACTTTCAGAGAGCTTTCCGACCAGGAGATAAAAGCCTATGTGAAAAGCGGCGAGCCTATGGATAAGGCGGGGGCTTACGGCATACAAGGGCTTGGAGCACTTCTTGTGGAAAAGATAGACGGGGACTTTTATAACGTTGTTGGTCTGCCTGTGAGCAGGCTTGCAGAGGAGCTGCACGAGTTTTTGAAGAAGGTTCAGTCGAAGTAGATCTTCTTGTTGCTCTCCTGAGTTTTCGGGAACACTGTCACCTTGTCGTTTCCGTCAACTATGCAGAGAAAGACCTTGTCAGGTGATGAACAGCCTTGCTTTCTTATTTCGTTTGTGAGCCATTTTATCTCCTTGCCTGCGTATTTCAGGTTGTCCTCCATAATAACGCCGTCAAGGATAAGGTCGGTGCAGAGCTTTTCGTCCTGCTTCTCATATCCTAAGTCTTTTGGAGTGAGAGGTGCTTCTGTGGCACGTTCCATGAAAGAGATAGTGCCGTTGGTTTCCAGAATAGCGTAGTATATCTTTGAGATGTCGAAATAGCCTGACGTTCTCGCTCTTGAAAGCAGGTCGTTCACATCAAGCTTGGCGGTCTTAAGGTTTTCGGGATATATTTTGCCTTTTTCAATAAGCAGGATAGGCTTGCCCGAAAGAAAATGTCGGCAGTGGATAGACTTCATCGTAAGCACAGACAACAGAAAGCCTGTCAGTCCGTAAAGCACCATTGCGATAACAGGCACGATAAGCTCGTCCATTTCCTGCGAAACAGCCATTTCAGAGGCGATAGAGCCTATGGTGATACCGTTGATGTAGTCAAAAAGCGTGAGCTGTGATATCTGCTTGTTGCCAAGAAGCTTTGATATGGCGAACATAACTATTATAGAACCCACAGTGGCAAGAATAGTGTGAGCGATGTTCATAGGCGTGACCCCCTTTTGATTCATGCCATTAGTATCTGCATATGGTGGCAGATTATTCTTCCTTTGACAGAGAAACGTCAGATACAATGATATAGGAGCGTAAAATGGGATTTTTTAAGAGAAATAAGGGTACGCCCTTGAAAGAGCTTGAACGCTATCATGGGAAACGAGTTTCCTATGTGGTGGAGCGTGAGGGCGCAGAGGAAAATGTTATCGGAAGAACAGGCGGAATATCTGTTGATAGTGAAAAGCTTGTGGTGGTGTGTGACGGACACGAGGTTTTCAGGTGCAGTACCGACGGCATAGTCTGCGCTGAGCTTATGAGCCACAACGGAGCGGATATAAAGGGCAGGGATATGACCACAGGGAAGCTTCGTCATATCGTTGTGCATTACGCAAACAAAAGGTGATATTTTTGCAAATGCACTCTCTTTGCACATAATTCTATCACATTGCAGTGGTAATATTATTACAGTCGGAAAGGAAAGACCGACAGTTAAAAAGACTTCATGATTGTTTTCTTCATATATTTTTTCTATACTTCCTTAATTGATAAAAGCCCGCACCTTGGTGTGGGTTTTTATTCTTGTATAATGTCTTAGAGAAAAATTCATTTTATTGCTGTTGACAATTCATATTTATGGTGATATAATGATTGTATTGAATATCGTAAAGGCTGTGACGAGAAAGGTGACGGTGCGAATACTTCGCAGAGAGCGGACGTTTGGTGAAAGTCCGCAGGGATAACGCCGTCAGGATCATCTCTGAGCTGATCCGCCTAAGCAGATGTGTTAAGCGGATACGGTCTCTCACCGTTAGAAAGAGATATGAGTGGCAGGCTCATTGGTCTGCAATCAGAGTGGTAACACGGAGATATTATGTCTTCGCCTCTAGTCAGGCGAGGGCTTTTTTTATTACATAGAAAAAAGAGGTTGTTTTTTATGCTTACATTGGATAAGGTTTTTGACGCATCAAACGTGCTTAAAGAGGTCATCAGACCAACAGCGTGTATCCATGCGCCAAAGGTAAACCCTGATTGTGACGTTTATCTGAAAACAGAAAATCTTCAGGTAACAGGTTCTTTCAAGGTAAGAGGAGCTTATTATAAGATATCACAGCTTTCAGACGAGGAAAAGTCGCACGGCGTTATCGCCTGCTCAGCAGGAAACCACGCACAGGGCGTTGCTCTCGCCGCAACAAAGAACGGTATAAAGTCTATCATCTGTCTTCCTGACGGCGCACCTATCTCAAAGGTAGAGGCAACAAAGGGCTATGGCGCTGAGGTATGTCTTGTGCCTGGCGTTTATGATGACGCTTATGCAAAGGCTATCGAGCTTCGTGACGCTAACGGCTATACATTTATTCACCCATTTGATGACGAGAACGTTATCGCAGGTCAGGGAACTATCGGTCTGGAGATACTTAGTCAGGTGGCTGATGCAGACGTTATCGTTGTTCCGGTTGGCGGCGGCGGACTTATCTCAGGCGTTGCGTTCACTGTAAAACAGCTCAAGCCAAGCGTTAGAGTATACGGCGTTCAGGCTGAAGGCGCACCTTCAATGGTAAATTCACTTAAAGACGGCAAGATAGAGTGCCTTGAAAGCGTTCACACTATCGCAGACGGAATCAAGGTAAAAGAGCCTGGCGAGCATACCTTTGAGTATTGCAGTAAGTATGTTGACGGCGTTGTTACAGTTTCAGACGACGAGATATCATCAGCTATACTTCACCTTATCGAAAAGCAGAAACTCGTTTCAGAGGGCGCAGGCGCAACACCTGTTGCCGCAGTAATGTTCAATAAGATACCTGACATCAAGGGCAAAAAGGTTGTATGTCTTGTTTCAGGCGGAAATATCGACGTAACTATCCTTTCAAGAGTTATCAAGAGAGGTCTGCTCAAGTCTGGCAGATCTGATACTCTTACTATCCAGCTTGAGGACAGACCTGGTCAGCTGAGAGATGTTTCAGAGATAATTTCAAAGCTTGGCGGAAACGTTGTTTCTGTTCACCACGAGAGAGCAAGCGAGGACAGCGATATCACAGATTGCCTGCTCAGACTTGTTCTTGAAACAAGAAACTTCGATCATATCAGAGAGATAAGACAGGCTCTTACAGCCGCAGGCTTTAAGATAGTCAATAAGTAATTTTAAGACAGGAGTAGATAAAAATGGTAGAAGTTGTTTACACAAAGAACGCACCGGACGCAATCGGTCCATATTCACAGGCAATGAAGGTAGGAAACCTTGTTTTCACATCAGGTCAGATAGCAATTGACCCAGCAACGGGCAACGTTGAGGCAACAACTATCGAGGAGCAGACACATCAGGTTTGCAAGAACCTCACAAACGTTCTTGAAGCCGCAGGCACATCTATCGGCAAGGCTGTAAAGACAGTATGCTTTTTGAAGAATATGTCTGATTTTGCAGCTTTCAACGGCGTTTACGGTGAGTATTTCACATCAAAGCCTGCACGTTCATGCGTTGCCGCAAAAGAGCTTCCAAAGGACGTTCTCGTTGAGGTAGAGGTAATCGCTGAGGTATAATTTAGCATATCATCTTGTAGTGGAACGGCTGAATTTCTGTTTCACAGAAATGCGACGTCCCATTATTGTGGAGCTGTATTTCAAGTATTTCGGGCGGCATATGTCGCCCGTTGTTTTTCTGTAAAAAGGGGTGAGGAAAATAAGCAGTGAGTTTATAAAAAGCAAAATGCGGACGGTGAAAAAATTCTCCATAGCCTTTGCAAAGTGGGTCTTTATCGCCTGCGCAGTGGGTGTAATAGGGGGAATAGTCGGCTCGCTGTTCCATATGGCGGTAAACTTTGCCACAGGCTTCCGTGAGGGTCATAGCTGGACTTTGTATCTTATGCCGTTGGCAGGTCTGTTTATAATTTTCAGCTATCGTGTCTGCAAGGTGGACGAGGAGACCGGTACAAATCTTATCATAAGCTCTGTTCGTGGAAACATCAAAGTGCCGCTGCTTATGGCGCCTCTCATCTTTCTAGGCACCGTACTCACCCACCTTACGGGCGGTTCGGCAGGACGTGAGGGTGCGGCTTTGCAGCTTGGCGGGAGCATTGGAGCAAAGGTAGGCGAGTTTTTAAAGCTTGACGAAAAAGACTCCAGCCTTGTGATAATGTGCGGAATGAGCGCAGTGTTTGCAGCACTTTTCGGCACGCCTTTGACTGCGACTTTTTTCGCTATGGAAGTAATAAGCGTGGGCGTTATATACTATGTGGGTCTTGTGCCTTGCATAGCTTCCTCTCTTATCGCATATAAAATATCACTGTTGGCAGGGCTTGCGCCAACAAAGTTCAACATAACAGGCATACCAAGGCTTTCCCTTGTGTCTGTGACCCAGATAGCGGCGCTTGCGGCTCTTTGTGCGGTAATATCCATACTCCTTTGCATGGTAATGGAGTTTTCACATTCAAGATTTCAGATGTATCTGCCTAACACTTATCTCAGGATAGCTGTAGGTGGCGTTGTGATTATTGCATTGACTTTGCTTGTAGGTACAAGGGATTACAACGGAGCAGGCGTAGACGTTATCGTGGCGGCTTTAGAGAAAGGTAAGGCGCACCCGGAAGCCTTTGCCCTGAAAATGCTTTTCACCGCCATAACTATAAATACAGGCTTCAAGGGCGGTGAGATAGTCCCGACCTTCTTTATCGGAGCAACTTTCGGCTGTACAGCCGCAGGCTTTTTGGGGCTTGACCCATCATTCGGTGCGGCTATAGGTCTTGTGGCACTTTTCTGTGGCGTTGTGAACTGCCCTGTGGCTTCCATACTTCTCAGCTATGAGCTTTTCGGTGGAAGTGGACTTGTGCTTTTTGCAGTCGCCTGCGGAGTAAGCTATATGCTTTCGGGCTATTACGGACTTTATTCCAGCCAGAAAATAATGTACTCAAAGACAAAGCCCGAATATATCAACATAAATGCAAAATAAAAGAGAGCCAAGCGGCTCTCTTTTTTTGTCTATTCACTCATTGTTATGCTCTCAAATTTACCCCTTGTGACCTTGATAAGGTCTTTCGGAGAAAGCATTATCTGCGACCCGATACGTCCGCCGCTTATGATTATCTCCTCAAACTGCTCCGCAGAGCTGTCAACTACCGTCATGTACTGTTTTTTCATGCCAAGGGGTGTACAGCCACCACGAATGTAGCCCGTAACAGAGTTTATATCCTTCACATGGAGCATCTCCACCGACTTTTCGCCCACAGACTTTGCCGCCTTTTTCATGTCAAGCTCCTCTGCGATAGGGATAGCGAAAACATAGTAATTTCCGCTTTTTCCCACTGTCACAAGGGTCTTGAACGAGCTTTCATATGGCTGACCGAGCATATCTGCAATGTGTATGCCGTCGATAAACTCGTCGCACTCGTATGTGTTGACCTTGTATTTTACCTTATTTCTGTCAAGAATACGCATAGCGTTAGTCTTGACTTCCTTATCCTTTGACATTTTTTATCGCTCCCAATAAAATATTGCCCCTATTTCTCCCTTGAAAGCTTCACAGTGTCAGCAATTATCTCGGCACACATTTCGTAGCCAAGCCTGCCGCTGTCAAGGCACATATCATAGCTTGAAATATCTCCCCACTTTTTGTTGGTGTTGGAGTTGTAATAGTCGGCACGTTTTCTGTCATACTTTTTGAGCCTTGCTTCCACCTCGTCCTCGGAGATGTTGTGCTTCTCAATTGCGCACTCCTGACGCTTCTCAAAGCTTGCATTAATGAAGACATTCAGCGTCTTGACTTTGTTTTTCAGTATAAAATCTGCACATCTGCCCACGATAACGCAGTTTCCCTTTGAAACAAGCTCCATTATTACCTCTGTTTCAGCGGCGAATATCTTCTCTGTTATAGGATACTCTTTCTCCTTTGAAAACAGATTTATCGGTGTTTTGAGAATGCTCAGAGCGGCTTCCTCGTATTTTTGTATCTCGCTCATTGCAATGCCGCTTTTTTGTGCCGCCATGTCGATTATCTCTCTGTCATAGCATGGGATACCAAGCTTTTCAGCCACAAGCTTACCGATAGTCGAACCGCCTGCGCAATAATGTCTGCCGATAGTGATAACTTTTATTTCAGCCATTTTCTGTTTCTCCTTTTGCAGTTTTTTTTATTTTTTTGACGGACTTCTGCCCTTTTATACAGTATAATATATTTGCTTGTTATTGTCAATAACATATTGGTTACACTTTGTTTAAGCTGGAGTAATAAAACTTCTCATAAAACGGAAAAGGACCGACCCTATGGTCAGCCCTCTTTCGTAGTAAGGAAAGTAAAATGAATTAAAACGAAAAATTCCTATTTATCAGCGTTGGCTTCTTTTATTTCGATATAAGCCTTCATAAGCTTGATAGCACCGTCAACGCCTGTTTTGGACGAGTTGATACAAAGGTCATAGTTCTTTGCTTCGCCCCACTTCATGTCGGTGTAATAATTATAGTATGAAGCTCTCCGCTTATCAGTCTTGCGGATAAAGTCCTCAGCTTTGTTTTTTTCAATATCGTATCTCTCAAGGATACGCTTTTTCTTTTCGGCAGTGTTGCCGGAAATGAAGAAGTCGATAATATTAGGCTCATTTTTCAGAACATAGTCAGCACAACGTCCTACAATAACACAAGGACCCTTCTTTGCAATGTTCTTGATAGTTTCAAACTGAGCCAAGAATATCTTGTGATTCAGCGGCATATCAGGATTGATCCTGCCGTCTGCACTTACAGGGTAATTACCCATGACCAGTGAGAAAAGAAAGCTGTTAGTATAGGACTCATCGTTCTTAACAAAAAGCTCCTGACATATACCGCTCTCTTTTGAAGCCATTTCCAAAAGTTCTTTATCATAGAAAGGTATGCCCAGATCATCAGCAAGCTTCTTGCCTATCTCACGTCCTCCGCTGCCAAATTCACGGCTGATAGTAATAATCGATCTCATAAAACATATCTCCCTTCTTTGATATATTCTTTTTAACGTACATTTATTATAGCACATTTTTTGTGATTTGTACATAAAAATCCGCAAAATTCTTGCACAAATTTATGTATTTTATATTGTGCATTTTGCGTACAAATATATTTAACAAATTCGTGACAAATACAAAGGCAATAAAAAAGCGGGACGAATGAACGTCCCGCTTGAAAGTACTGAATTATTCAGCAACGTTAGCGTTTGCTTCCTTGATGATGTAATCAACAGCCTTCTGGTTCTCAGCAACGCACTCTGTCCATGTAGTAGCTCCGCCGCCTGTTATCATTGTAGCCTGGTTTACTGTCTGCATAAGTGTTGAAAGCTCAGCAGATACGCCGTCCTGGAAGTCAAATACAGGATTCTGTCTAGCCAGATCGTAAATTGTCTTACGCATCTCGATCATATCGTCTGTCCAGCCGTAGTCGTTCTTGAGCTGTTCTTCTGTAATGTTCTGTACCTCAGAGTTTGCAACCTTGCAGCAGTTTACGAACGCATTGAAGCCGTCTGGGTTTGGAGCGTTCTTGCAGAGGAGATAGCCGTTTACACCTGTAGATACATAGTACTTGTCAGAATCGTCCATTCTTGGCATTGGAACGAACATAACCTCGCCGTCCTTGACGCTTCCGAATGTCTTAGTCTTTTCAGGAGTATCCTCGAGAGCCCATGTGCCGATAGGAATGAACAATGTGAGCTGTGAACCAAGACCTTCACCGTTAGCTCCGTCACCTCTTGTCTTCCAGTTGTTGCTTGATCTGTCAAATACAACGTTGTTCTTCTCAAGGTTGTACATAAGATCCTGAACTGTGCCAACTTCAGCCTTGCCCATGTTGTTTACAAGCTTGCCGTCCTCAAGACCGATAAGTGGATAACCGCAAGTATCGTTAAGAGCCTTGCCGTACCAGTAACCATCAAGAGCATATCTGTCAGCTTCAGAGTCTGCAAAGTCAAGGCACATCTCTGTGAACTTGCTCCATGTCCACTCGTCATTAGCGTAAAGCTCAGCAGGATCGTCATAGCCAAAGTCTGATATTGTCTTTGTGTTGTATACACAAACATACTGTGGTCTTACGTCGATAGCAGCTACATAGTGCTTGCCGTTGAATACGAATGAATCGTTAAGTGTCTGTGATGATGACCAGATGTCTGAGCTGAAATCAACTACATCGTCGATAGGCTCGAACATGGCCTTGATAGCACCCTTAGGGAATGCGTCCATGTCGTCAGCAGGGAAGAAGTCAGGTGAGTCGTTAGCCATAACTGCCTTAGCAAGATCAGTATATCTGTTATCCCAAGTTGTCTGAACGTACTCGATCTTTCCACCGTACTTAGTCTGGAAAAGTGAGATAGCAGGTGATTCTGACTTACCATCACTAGGGTTGATGTCATAGTGAGCCATCCACTTGATAGTCTTGTTTGAAAGCTCGATGTCAGGGAGCTTATCCTGAAGTGCATTTACCTGCTCCTTCTGATCATCTGTCATAGCCTTAGCTTCCTTCTTGGAAGATGAGCTGTCACTTGATGAGCTGCCGCAAGCAGCCATGCTGCAAGCCAGTGAAAGCGCACAAGCAGCAGCGAAAATTCTCTTTGCCATTTTCATTATAGTAACCTCCTTGATAATAGACGAATGTTCCTTACCCAAAACGTTCATCTGTTACGATCGACAAGCATTGTTACCCGACAACGCTTACCATAACGCTTATTTTTCGTCCTTACTAATGATAACAAAAAGTTTAAATTTAGTCAATCAGCATTTTGCAATATAAAGCTCAAGCGTTTTTGTTGATTATGACAAAGGTGTGTTGAATTTGTGTGAGTATTCGTTTTCAGAAAACGTTTTCGCAATTTCACTCATACATATTAACAAAAAGTTTACAATTGTTGTATACAGGTTTTACATTACCGTACCACCTGTCTTTTGTCAGCAGGTGAGAGATTGAATGTCCTCTTGCGACAGGGCAGGGTGAACGGCACGGTTTATGCCCATTGCAATGAGCTTTGCGCAGTTTTCCGAAAGTTTGTCGGCAGTTTTCGGAGCGACCATGATGTTTTCGGAGCTTTCAGGTGCGGCCTGACCGAAAATGTGCTGTGCGGCAGTGCAAAGGTCTATGACCGTTGGCACGCCTATGGCAATGCACTTTACACCGAGGGTCGAAAGCGAAAGCTCTTTTCGTGCGTTTTCGATTCCGCTTCCCGGAGAAATGCCGGTGTTGCAAAGCTGTATTGTCCTGCCAAGGTTGGTAAGCTCGCTGCAAGCCAGTGCGTCAACGGCAATAACAGCCTGCGGTGTTACACGCTCCGCAATTGCTTTTACCTGCTCTGAGGATTCTATTCCCGTGTTTCCAAGCACTCCTGTCTGTATCACTGTGACCTCGCCCAGATCGTCAGTATCAATCTCTTTTGCAAGGCTTTTTATATGACGGGTAGCGAAGATCTTTTCAGCGGTAAGAGGGCCAACAGCGTCAGAAGTCAGGGCATAGTTCCCAAGCCCTACTGCCAAAAAACGTTCACAACCACCGCAAAGCTCCCTTATGGCTTTTGCTATGACTTCTGCACGCTCACGAAAACTGTCGCTGTACATATCGAATGTTGAATCTGTGGCGGTAAGGGTGATGTATCTGCCGACAGGTCTGCCAAGCTTTTCGGCGGCTTCCTGTGTTTCTATGGTGATGTCCGTTACCTCAAGCCTAGCGTTTTCAATAACCTTGTTTTTGACTTTCACTCCCTGAAGCTTTTCCGCACCGCCTGCCTGAGAAAAGCTCTCCGCCGCCATATCCGTTCTAATGCTCATTTTATTCACCTTTCTGTGATATCGTGTAAGTTTTTGTGTGTTCCTACAATTTAGACCGCAAAATTTCTATATTTTTTTCAGTAAACCCCCTTGCAATTTCTTTTGAAATGTGGTAAAATATTTTACAAGGCTTGTTTAAAGGGCTTTCCGCATTTCCTCTCAGTCTGCGGATAGCTTGTGCAAATAAGTGCAAATTTATACAGAATGAGGGAGGTGTCGGTATGCCAAACATTAAATCCGCTAAGAAGAGAGTCAAGGTTATCAACACTAAGACAATGAGAAACAAGGCTGTAAAGTCTGATCTTAAAACTGCACTCAAGAAGGCTGACGCTGCTGTAGCTGAGAATGCAGAAAACAAGGAAGAAGTAGTAAGAGCTGCTATCAAGAAGGTAGATATGGCTTGCACAAAGGGCATTATGCATAAGAATGCTGCTGCAAGAAAGGTATCACAGCTTGCTAAGAAGCTTGGCTAATTTTTCAAAGTAGCTTACAAGACCGTTCCGAATGGGGCGGTCTTTTTTGTGTATTGGTCTGTACTATATAAATAGTATACTTTGTTGGTCGTAGTTGACTTTTTGGAGCTGTTATAGTATAATTGAGTTGATAATAATGCAGGGGAGGGATTTTATGACGTATCGTGTTGGAAAATATACGCTGCCTGAATACAGTGTGCTTATGTCGGTGTATGACCGTGAGCTTCCTGAGAACCTAAACGAGAGTCTTGAGTCTATGCTCATGCAGTCATATCCTCCCTCTGACTTCGTGCTTGTGTGCGACGGCAAGCTCACCTGTGAGCTTAATATCATCGTGAAGTCTTTTCAGGACGAGTTCAAGCATATTTTCCATATCGTTCAGATAGACGAGAACGTGGGCGTTGGAAAGGCTTACAACGAGGGCATAAAGGCGTGTAAATGCGATTATATCGTGAAAATGGACAGCGACGATATATCTCTCCCTAACCGCTGCTTGAAGCAGATGACCCTTTTTGCGGTGAAGCCTAAGCTTGATATCATCGGCACATATGTGGAAGAGTTCGACACTGACACTGATGAGGTAGTTTCGGTGAAAAAAGTGCCTGTCATGCATAAGGATATCGCTTCATATTCCAAACGACGCAACCCTTTCAACAGGCAGTCTGTGGCTTTTCGCAAGTCCTTTGCGGAAAAGATAGGCGGTTACAGTGACCTTAAAATGTGCGAGGACTATGAGTTTATCGCACGAATGTTACAGTATGGTGCAAAGGGGCAGAATATACCCGAGGTGCTTGTGCGCTACCGCATAGATGAAAATACTGTGGATACACGCAAAAGCTGGGAGCATACAAAGGCTTTCATTCGTGTGAGGTGGATAATACACCGTTCAGGGTATACGGGCTTCCGTGACTTTTTCATGCCATGCGCTCTGCAGCTTGGCTTGTTTATATTTCCCAGAAAATTCACCCGTTGGGTATACAGAACGTTTCTCAGAAAATAATATTTTTTA
>ERZ791826.236-NODE-236-length-64319-cov-4.085911_pt1 | contig 64319 bp, 55 predicted proteins | sample MGYA00510297_ERZ791826 | MGnify/ENA primary metagenome ERZ791826 (study PRJEB30046, sample SAMN00792004) | human gut metagenome | study: EMG produced TPA metagenomics assembly of the A metagenome-wide association study of gut microbiota in type 2... | reverse complement strand
TGCAAGCAGATGGCGTGCAAAGTCGCCAGACGCTCTTTGTGCGGTATTGCCTAAACACATATGCGAATTTGAAATCCCGAAAGTAAGGAGAGAAAGCTATGACAGAAGCAGAGTGCATTGCATTAAAACAGCAGGCATTCCGAAAATATTTTCATTCTCTGAATGAACAACAGCAGCAGGCGGTTTTTTCCGTAAACGGACCGGTTCTGGTGCTCGCCGGTGCCGGCAGCGGCAAGACCACCGCCATTATCAGCCGAATTGTCAACATGATTTATTTTGGTGACGGCTACGCACAGGCAGACGGCTACCTGCCGGAAGAAGATGCCGTCTGGCTGCAAGCCTACATTGACGGAAAAGAACCGGAAGACGTGGAACGCCTGCGGGAGATACTGGCAATTGCCTCAATCCGTCCGTGGAATATTCTGGCGATCACCTTTACCAATAAGGCTGCCGGAGAAATGCGGGCACGTCTGGCAAGCACGCTGGGAGAGGAACTGGCATCTTCCGTGCATGCCTCCACGTTCCACTCTGCCTGTGTGCAGATCCTGCGGCGAAGCATCGAACGGCTGGGATACGGCAGTGACTTTGCCATTTATGATGCGGACGATTCCCGAAAGCTGATGAAAAGCTGCCTTGCAGACTGCAATGTTTCCGAAAAGCAGTTCCCGCCGCGGGGTATCGTACAGGAGATCAGCAACGCCAAAGATGCGATGATCTCGCCGGAGGAAATGTGGGAAGATGCCGGAGAAGACTACCGCAAGCAGACGGTTGCCAGACTGTATGCGGCGTACCAGCGGCATTTGCGGGAATCCAACGCTCTGGATTTTGACGATATTATTTACCTGACTGTGGAACTGTTCCGGCGGTTTCCGGAGGAACTGGCAAAGTATCAGTACCGTTTTCCCTATGTACTGGTGGACGAGTATCAGGACACGAACCATGCTCAGTATCAGCTGATTTCGCTGCTGACTCATGCCAGCGGAAACCTTTGTGTTGTGGGTGATGATGACCAGAGTATCTACCGGTTCCGCGGAGCGACGATCGAAAATATTCTCGGATTCGAAGAAGAATTTCCGGACTGCACCGTGATTCGTCTGGAACAGAATTATCGTTCCACCCAGAACATTCTGGACGCTGCCAACAGCGTGATTGCCAACAATACCGGCAGAAAGTCTAAGCATCTCTGGACCAATGCCGGAGCAGGGGAGAAGATCACGTGGTACAGAGCAGCAGACGAATCGGACGAGTCTGCCTATGTTTCGGATACTATTCTGAAACAGGTGAAAGCTGGCGAAAAGTACAGCGACCATGCGATTCTGTACCGTATGAACGCCCAGTCCAACATGCTGGAACGGGCACTGGTACATAAGGGAATCCCGTATCGCATTTACGGCGGCACACGATTCTATGACCGCAAGGAAATTAAAGATATTCTCGCCTATATGAGCATCGTGGAAAATCCCAACGACCGTGTGCGGTTTGAACGTATCGTCAACGAGCCTAAGCGGGGCATCGGCAACGCTACCCTTGCCCTGCTGCTGCAAATTTCGCAGGATCTGCACCTTTCTCCGCTGGAGGTCCTGCAGAATGTGGAACAGTATCCGGCACTTTCCAAGAAAAAAACGGCACTGAAAAAGTTTGCAGAACTCTGGGAGGCGTTGATCACCGCAGAACGGGAACAACCGTTGGAACAGTTTTTGGATACGATTCTGGAGAAAACTGGCTACCACGGCATGCTGGAAAGCATGGGTGAGGAGGGTACGTTCCGTCTGGAAAACATCGAGGAATTGAAAACCTCGATTCTGACCTACCAGAACGAAGCGGAAGAAGCTTCTCTCGGCGGATTTCTGGAAGAAATTTCTCTGTACACTGACGTGGACAAATACGAACCGGATCAGGATACGGTGATGCTGATGACAGTGCATTCCGCCAAGGGTCTGGAATTCCGGAATGTTTTTCTGGTGGGTATGGAGCAGGGTGTTTTCCCCGGAAATCGCAGCCTGAGCACACCGCAGGATCTGGAGGAGGAACGCCGTCTGGCTTATGTAGCACTGACCCGTGCCAAGGAGAAGCTGACGCTGACTACTGCTGCCAGCCGTATGCTGTTTGGTATGACCATGCGAAATCCACCCTCGCAGTTTCTGGAAGAAATCGACAAGTCACTGCTGGAAGAAAAAACTTCCCGGAGGCAGTCCAAGCGGGGGATTCCGGCAGGCAATGCGGAGTCTGTGCAATCTATTTCTTTGTTGCAGCAGCAAATGGCTGCGTCCAAGAAACGGGTGTATCAGGCACAGCCCAAGGAATTTCACGTAGGTGAACGGGTAAGACATGTGGTTTTCGGCGACGGCACCGTGCTTTCAATTACCAAAATGGCAAATGATGCAATGCTGGAAGTCGGATTCGATCAGGTCGGCACCAAACGGTTAATGGCAAGCCACCCAAAAATCAAAAAGCTGGAGGAATGATTCTTGAAAAACGGTTATCGTATCACAGATGCTCATGCCCATGTGTTTCCGGACAAGATCGCGGAAAAGGCAACAGAGGGGATTTCTCATTTTTATGATCTGCCGATGCAGTACCATGGCAGAGTGGCAGAAATGTTAGAGAATGGCACGGCTGCTGGTATCGATCATTTTCTGGTCTGCTCTCCGGCAACTACCGTGACACAGGTACACTCGATCAACAGCTTTCTGGCATCTTGTGCGGCGGCATACCCCATGTGCACCGCTTTCGGAACGCTGCACCCTTATGCGGAAAACGTGGAGGCAGATTTTCAGCAGCTGCGATCCCTACAGCTTCGCGGTGTCAAGCTGCATCCGGATTTCCAGAATTTTCCCATTGATGATCCGCGAGCATATCCCATGTACGAGATGATCCAGAGCTCCGGTTTGCCGATCCTGATGCACATGGGTGATGCCAAGTCCGACTTTTCCCACCCGTACCGTCTGGCAATGATTTTGCGGCAGTTCCCGAAATTGCGGATCATTGCAGCACATTTTGGCGGCTGGGGGCAGTGGAAAGAGGCAAACGCCATTTTGCAGCCGGATGAACGGCTGCGGTTCGATACCAGCAGCAGCCTGCCGTTTTTGCCGCCGGAGGAGATTCGAAAGCTGCTGTCCCACTTCGGGGCAGAGAACTGCTTCTTTGGCGTAGACTACCCCATGTGGGATTATAGGAAGGAACTGGAACGCTTTTTTGCATTGGAACTTTCGGATTCGGAAAATCGTGCAATTCTTTCTGAAAATCTTGAGGCGTTTTTGGGCGAATCCTACATTTGATAATCAAAGAAATTTCAGAGAATGCTTATCTCAGAAAAGAAAAAAGCGGAATACTTTTCGTAAAATTAACTTTTCATTTTCTGCGTTTTATGGTATACTAATAAAGGATAAGCATATGAAAGAATCTATACAACCAAAAGGATGCGTGAATTACTTATGAGAAAGACAAAGATTGTTTGTACGATCGGACCGGCGACAGATGACGATTCCGTTATGCGGCAAGTTATGCTTTCGGGCATGAATGTCGCTCGTTTTAACTTTTCCCACGGCGACCACGCCACACACGAAAAGCGGTTTGAGCAGATCTCCCGTCTGCGGGAAGAACTGGGTCTGCCCATTGCCACACTGATGGACACCAGAGGACCGGAGATTCGGCTGGGCAAATTTGTAGATGATAAGCCAGTCACCATTGAAACCGGCGACACCTACACACTGACTACTGATGATGTTCTCTGTGATGATAAGGTAGGCAGCATTTCTTTCAAGAACCTGCCCCGTGATGTCAAGCCGGGCGTGCACATTCTGGTGAATGACGGCGTAATTGAAATGGTTGTGGAAAAGGTGACCGTCACTACAATTGTCTGCCATGTCATTCACGGCGGTGTTCTTTCGAACAATAAGGGAATCAACGTGCCGGGGGTACAGCTGTCTATGCCATACCTCAGTGAAAGCGATAAAAACGACTTGGAATTCGCAGCGAAAATGGGATTTGACTTTATCGCTGCCAGCTTTGTGCGGACTTCTGCGGATATTGACTATCTGCGGAAGTATACCCAGAGTCTGGGCTGGTTCGATGTCCGCATCATTGCCAAAATCGAAAATGTGGAAGGCGTTCGGAATATCGACGAGATTCTGGAAGCCTCTGACGGCATCATGGTTGCCCGCGGCGATCTGGGCGTAGAAATCCCCTTTGAGCAGATTCCGTCTGTCCAGAAGCAGCTGATTCGCAAGGGCTATCAGGCGGGCAAGCAGGTCATCACTGCAACCCAGATGCTGGAATCTATGATTACCAATCCGCGTCCGACCCGTGCCGAGATCACAGACGTTGCCAACGCGATCTATGACGGCACCAGTGCGATCATGCTTTCCGGCGAAACCGCTGCCGGTGCCTTTCCGGTAGAGGTTGTCCGCACCATGGATCTGATTGCACGTACCACCGAAGACGATATTGACTATAAGGGCATGCATTCTGCAAGCCGTACCAAAAAGAACGCGGACATTGCCAATGCGATTGCCCACGCGACAGTTACCACAGCACACGATCTGGACGCAGCTGCCATTCTGACAGTAACCATGTCCGGTGTCACTGCCAGAGAAATTTCCAAGTATCGTCCGTGCTGCCCGATCATCAGCTGCACGGTAAGCGAACGGGTACGCCGGCAGATGAACTTGAGCTGGGGTGTTTATCCGATGCTGGTCGATGAAGTTTCCAATACCGACTCGCTGTTTGATGCATCGATTCACGCTGCCCTCCGTTCCGATTTGGTCAACAAGGGGGATATTGTAGTAATCACTGCCGGTGCACCGGTAGGCGTTTCTAATACCACCAATATGATGAAGGTAGAACGTATCTGATTTCAAAAATCATAAAGTGATACAAAAAACCGGCACAAGATGCTTTCACAACATCTTGTGCCGGTTTTGCTTGTTATGGCAATTATCACCGGATATAAAGGCAACATGCAGTTTTATACGCTGTTACCTCAGTCTATCAGTCAGTTTCTCCGTCATCGGTTGCCGGAAGCACTTCCAGCACGATACAGGTAATATTATCCACGCCGCCGTTCTGTAGTGCAGCCTGCACCAGCACTGCGGCTTCATTGAAATAATTCTCAGAGAGAAGCTCTGCAATTTCTTCGTCCGAACACATATTGGTCAGTCCATCGGTGCACAGCACAAACTTTGTGCCGACTTCCAACGGCAAAGGGGGTCTGCTGTCCGCATTTAACCCCGTCTTTTTGCGGTCGGAGCCGATGAACAATGTCAGCCGATGCTGATCGGGACTGTGCTTGGCTTCTTCTTCTGTATAGATCGCAGCTTCTACTTTTTGGTTGGCAACGGTATGGTCGCGGGTGAGCAGCGTCAGCTGATCCGTCTGATAGCGATAGATCCGGCTGTCCCCCAGATAATATAACTTTACCGCATCTCCCAGAAAATAAAGCATGGAAAAAGTAGTTCCACCGGTTTGGCAGTGCTTTTCTGTGAGCATGTCGCAAATGGCGTTGTTTGCCTCCGTGGTATAAGAAGAAACCAGCTGATCCAGCATACGTGTCCCGTCTGCGTGTTTCAGCTTTTTCTCGTATTTTCGGAGTGTCTGCACCGCAATTTCCGATGCCACTTCGCCATACGCTGCTCCGCCCATACCATCGAACACCGCAAAACTCATGCCGTCTGCGTAATGAATGGTATAGGAAGCAGAAAAATCGTTCCGGAATATGTCGTTCATATACAACCCTTCCAGATAGAAGTTGTCCTCATGATTGCCCCGCACTTTTCCGATGTGTGTTGCAACAGAAACACGCAGGTTGTAGTTCTTGATTCCGGAATGATAAAAGGGTTCTGATGTTTCTCCGGGATAATTTCCGCCATAGTAAAAAAATGGATTAGAACTTCGCGATTGCTCCGGCTCTGTATTTTTATGATTGAAAAACATCATAGAATCTCCTCATTCTTCAAAGCGGCTGTGGGGGAGCCGCTTCTGAAATTGGTATGACCTCAATTGTCATCATACCATATTCCGCGGGAAAAGTAAACACTTTTCCGTGAAAATTCCGAGAGAAGCCATGATTTTTCTCACATGGTACAGTTTTTTGAAAAAATATTGTGCAATACTTCCAAAATATAAGACCATTTTCTTTGTGTCAGGTACAATTGCAGCAGCAATCCAGAATCAGGTTCAGCAAAATATTTGCCGCACAGCAGCGAACACAGCCGCTGTCATCGAAGCCGCCGCCCATATAAGGCTGCTGCATTTGCTGGTAGGAGAAACCAGGGGATTCCAGCTGCTGTACCAGTTTCTGATATTCATAATTGTTGGGTTCCATTTGTGCAGCGGTTCTGGCATACTGGAGAGCCATAGCGTTGTTGCCGGCACCAGAATGTGCTACAGCAGAAACATAGTACCACTGGGCATTTCGGTTGCTGATGCCTTCCAGTACGCGGACAGCTTCGGTAAATCTGCCGTTGCGAATGAAGTTTACGGCAGCCTGCAAGTGAACGCTGTTCTCGTCGCCGGCTCCCGCGGAGGTGTTCCGGTTGTAGAAGTCGCCATATCCGCCGGAGTTCTTGTGCTGGCGTTCGTCCATGATCGTCTGGTATGCCTGCTGGATTTGCTTGAACTTTTCTTCATACATTTTTGCATTGGGCTTGTCCACGTTGGCATCGGGGTGATATTTCCGGCTAAGGGCACGATAAGCCTTTTTCACTTCCTGATCGGTTGCGGTGCGGGGAATCCCCAGTACTTCATATGGATCCATGTTTTATTTCTCCTGTTCTTTCTTTTTCTGATAAAACTTTGTCCAGACACCGGCATATAAAATATTTCGCAGGATCTCTTCATAGTGCAGAATGGGCAGCCGTTCAAATGCCGCCGCACAGGAAGACATCATCATTTGCAGCAGAGCCTCGCAGTTCTGCGAAAACTGCGGCTCGGTGGTGTCTGTCTGGTGAAAAGGGTTGTAGCACTGTTTTTTTCGGTCGTGTTCAAGATCGTCATAAGCGTCCAGCAGATAGATGAACTTTCCCAGATAAAATCCCACCTGCCGGAGCGTGTCTGCCCAGATGTCATCTTTCCAGACAAATAATTCGCCCAGCATGGTGCCAAAGCAGCCTGCCGGAATTTCCGGATTGGATTCGTGATTCCGCTCCATTTCGTGCAGTTTTTCCAGTTGTGTGCGGACAACGCTGCACTTTTCCGGATACTGCTGTTGGATTTTCCGGTAGCTTCTGGAGAACATGCCGGCGACGGCACGACGGGAGATCTTTCGCTCGTCGTTCCAGTCGTCCATGCACTTGTCACGAAACAGCAGAATGCTCATATCTGCGGCATAGTCTGTCACGGCACTTTGTATGTGCAGATTCTTGTGAAACGGGTGTGCAATGCAGCGTTGTTCCGCCTTGGTTTCTTCCGGTTCATACAGACCGGTCAGCAGCAGGATCAGAAAAGTCATGTCATAGCTTAGCGTCCAGCGTGCCGCCGTACCGTGCCGCCGATGCAATGCCTCACAAAGTCCGCAGTAACAGCCATGGTAAATGTCATATTCCCGAAACCGCAGTTCCGGCTTGTATGCCCGAATGTACCCGTACATCGCTTAACTCCGTTTGATAAAGTGATTGCGGCAGTTCGGACAGGTGATCTCGATCTTTCCCTTGCCCTTGGGAACACGGACTTTCTGTCCGCACTGGGGGCACTGGAAGATCCGGTGTGTTTTGTCGCCGCTTTTCTTGCCGAAGAAGCCGCGGATCGGGGCAGTCAGTTCCAGAAACTTTGCGTTTTCTGCCTGCCGGCGTGCAATATTCTTGGAAAAGATGCGGAAATAGGAATACACCAGCACTGCGACGGCAAGCAGATTAAAGATGCTGTTTGCCGCACTGCTTTTGCTGGAAAAAATGGCGACCAGCAGGAAAAACAGAAATACCCCGAAAAGGAATTTGTTCAGGGTATCGTTCCCGCCGTATCTGCCACGCATGAATTGCATCAGCCGTTCTCTGAAATTGGACATAGGGAAAACCTCCTTTTGTAAGGAAACAGGGTTGTCAAAAGTGTATTTCATATTATTATACCACACTCTTGCAGGAATGAAAAGCGGATTTTCCAAATTTTCATGCAATTTTCAGAAAAGGCGGTGCAATGCTTGTACGGAAGCTGATGTAAAAAAGGCAGATGAAGCGTTTTATCGCAGTAAAGCGGCTTTTTTCAAAGAATATTCAGAAATGCTTCTTGAAGCCGGAAAAGATTTCATGTTACAATAGAATTGCAATCAAAATGTAAAGCAGCATGATGAAAGGAATGTGGTAAAGCATGGAATGGCTGGATATTTATGATGAGCACGGCAACCGAACCGGAAAAACAGCAGAACGCGGCACATTTTTGTCTAAAGGGGAATATTTCCTGTGTGCCCATGTGATTCTGGAAAACACGGACGGTCTGTTCCTGATTCAGCAGCGTTCAGACACAAAGGCAACACGCCCCGGACAGTGGGACATTACTGCCGGTGCAGTGGACTGCGGTGAAGTCAGTCTGGACGGGGCTTTGCGGGAGGCGAAAGAGGAGGTCGGACTGACGCTTCCCAGAGAGAAGATGCAGTTCCTGTTTCGGGACAAACGCCGCAGCTGTTACCATGATGTGTACTATATACAGATTCCTTTTTCCCTGCAAGACTGCACCATGCAGGAATCAGAAGTGCAGGATCTGCGGCTGGTGACAAGGAAGGAACTGCTGGACTTGCTGGAACAAATGTCCCACCGTTCCCCGAATTATAAGCGGCGGCTGACAGAATTCCTGTCCCACCGGAGCTGAAATTGATCTTCTGAAACACCGTGAAAATGGAAAATCCTGATTTGTTCTCATATTTTTTTGAAAATCGAAAAAAATATCCGGATTAGGGTATTGTAAAATGTCAGAAAAGGTGGTATAATAAATAAAGGCGTGCCAAAGGAGAAAAGATTTTAGGAAAATACTGCCATAGCCTGTGCGGTGTTGTCCTGGGGGAACGCCGAATATAACAGCCGATATTTATATGGACGGCTGTGGAACGGAAAGGATCGCTATGAAAAAAATTTCAATTGTGGTACCATGTTATAATGAACAGGAAGTGTTGCCACTTTTTTACATAGAAATTCAGAAAGTGATGCAGCAGATTCAGGAAGAACATGCAGATACCGAATTTGAACTGTTGTTTATCAATGACGGCTCCCGTGACGGAACACTGGCAAAGCTGCGGGAGCTGGCGAAGCAGGACGAACGCGTTCGTTACATTTCGTTTTCCCGTAATTTCGGAAAAGAATCCGGTATGTATGCCGGCTTGGAAAATGCCACCGGAGATTATGTGGTCATCATGGACGCGGACTTGCAGCACCCGCCGGCATTCCTGCCGAAAATGTATAACATTGTTTTAAGTGGCGAATATGACTGTGCCACGACCCGCCGCGTCAGCCGGAAAGGGGAGCCGAAATTGCTTTCGTGGTTCTCCCGCAAGTTCTACAAGATCATGAAGCGGATTTCGCAGACGGAAATTGTGGACGGTGCACAGGATTTTCGCTTTATGACACGGCAGATGGTAGACTCCATTCTGGCTATGAAAGAGTATAACCGGTTTTCCAAAGGCATTTTCAGCTGGGTGGGATTCCGCACCAAATATATTGAATACGAGAATGTGGAACGTGCAGCAGGTACCAGCACGTGGTCTTTCTGGAAACTGTTCCGCTATGCACTGGACGGCTTCTTTGCGTTTTCCACGGCACCGCTGACGATTTCTTCGATCCTCGGCGTGGCAAGCTGTCTGATCGCATTCATCATGATTATTGTCATTATCATCAAAAAGCTGGCATTCGGTGATCCGGTACAGGGCTTTGCCACTTTGATCTGTGCAATTTTCTTCATGGGCGGCTTGCAGCTGTTCTGTGTGGGCATTGCTGGTCAGTATCTGGCAAAAACCTATCTGGAAACCAAAAAACGCCCGATCTATCTGGTACAGGAAACTGAAAAAGATGCCCGCAAGGATATGGATACCGCGGCAGGAGAACAGTAAATGAACAAACATACCCGTCTGGCGGTAGGCATTCTTGTATTGGTTCTGGTGCTTCTGATCGTGGCAACTGTCAGCTTTTCGGTAAACATCTCCAAAAAGTCTGCCGGCTCTCAGAACAGTACTTTTGACACAGGAACGAATTCCAACGGCAATGTCATTGTAGAGGGGAACGATCATCTCTACGGCGTGTCCGATGCGGCAGGCAATTTGATTTTGGAACCGGAATGGAAAGAACTGCATTTTATCGGTTCGGATTACCTTTCTGCCGTACAGGAAAATGCTGACAGCAATTGTGTTGGCGTGCTGGATCTGGACGGCAACGTGGTCGCTCCTTTCGTCTATGACCATGTGGAGGCGTTGACAGATTCCTATTATCTGGCGGTGCTGGCGGAAAACCAGCAGGTGGTGTTGTATGACCACGATTTCCGTGCAGCAGATGCTATGGTCTGGGATAGCAGCACATGGGAAAAACCATTGCTGACAGTCACCAGCGGGGAAGATTCGTTTCAGTTCTCTCTGGAAAAAGAAATCCTCCAGCTGGTACAGTGTGACCTTGCACGGAAAACGGAAAAGATTTCGTTTTCTGTCCATGCTGAAAAAGTACATGCCGGGCTGCTGCTGCCGGAAGAATGGAGCAGCAGTGCCGATCAGACAGCGGCGTTTCTGGATATGGTGAAAATGCAGGATTTTTCCAAACTGCAAGACCTTACCGGACAGGATCATGAAAATGCTGTTCTGGGGAATATCGCTCCGGCGGATGCCAGGGTGACCCGTATGGATTCTGACGTGTATTTGCAGGCAGAACAAAACGAGGCGGGAAAACTGATTCTGACATGGCAGATCGGGCTGACGCTCCGCAATGCGGAAAATACGTCGGAAAATAAGACACTGACGTTCAAAATGGAAAAGAACGGAAAAGAAACATGGGTGATAACAGAGGCGAAGCTTTCTTGATTCGCATTCTGCTTTCATAAACCGGCGAGGCATACTGCCTTGCCGCAACAGCACACCGGCTTGCAACAAGCGGTGTGTAACTCTGATTCAGGAGGAATACATATGTCAAAAAAAGTAGCAGTGATCATGGGCAGTGACAGCGATCTGCCGGTAGTAAAGGGTGCACTGGACGAACTGGACAAGTTCGGGATCCCGTATGAAGTGCATGTCATGTCTGCACACCGGACACCGGCACTGGCTGCGGAATTTGCCGGAAACGCGAAGAAAAACGGCTTCGGCGTGATTTTGTCCGCCGCAGGAAAGGCTGCACATCTGGGCGGCGTTCTGGCGGCACATACCACGCTGCCGGTGATCGGCATTCCGGTCAAGTCTTCTACACTGGACGGGCTGGACGCATTGCTGGCAACCGTACAGATGCCGAAGGGCATTCCGGTGGCAACTGTCGCAATCGACGGGGCAGCCAATGCCGCAATTCTGGCAGCACAGATGCTGGCACTGTCTGATCCGGAAATCGACGCAAAGCTGGAACAGATGAAAGCAGACATGGAACAGGGCGTAAAGGCAAAAGACGCAAAAATTTCAGCAGAATACAGTAACTGCTGATTTCATAATGATATAAATTTAATTTTTTTGGAGGAACAGAAAATGGCTGATTGGAAAAAAACAGAGCAGCTCTATGAGGGCAAGGCAAAGAAAGTATTCGCAACCGAGAATCCGGAAGTTGTGATCGTAGACTATAAGGACGATGCAACTGCATTCAACGGCGAAAAGAAGGGCACGATCGTTGGCAAGGGTGTTATCAACAACCGTATGTCCAACTACATCATGAAGCAGCTGGAAAAGGAAGGCGTTCCGACTCATCTGGTAGAGGAACTGAGCGACCGCGAAACTGCTGTAAAGAAGGTTTCTATCGTACCGCTGGAAGTTATTGTCCGCAACGTTGCAGCCGGCAGCTTCTCCAAGCGTATGGGCGTAGAAGAAGGCAAAGATCTGCTGTGCCCGATTCTGGAATTCAGCTACAAGTGCGACGAACTGAACGACCCGTTTATCAATGATGACTATGCACTGGCATTGGGTCTGGCAACACAGGAAGAAATCGACACGATCAAGAATTACACCCGCAAGGTCAACGAAGTTCTGAAGAAGTTCTTCCTGTCTATCGGCATTCGTCTGATCGACTTCAAGATCGAATTCGGCCGTCTGTCTGACGGTACAATCATTCTGGCAGATGAGATCTCTCCGGATACCTGCCGTCTGTGGGACGTAAAGACCAACGAGAAGCTGGATAAGGACCGTTTCCGCAGAGATATGGGCGGTACAGAAGAAGCTTATCAGGAAGTTATGAAGCGGATCTTTGGAGAATAATTCATGGGTGGCTTTTTTGGTGCAGTTTCAGCAAACGACTGCGTTCTCGACGTATTTTATGGGACGGACTATCATTCACATCTGGGGACACGACGCGGCGGTATGACATCCTATTCTGCGGAACTGGGATTCCAGCGGAATATTCACAGCATTGAAAACTCGCCTTTCCGGACAAAGTTCGAAAAGGACGTGGAAAAAATGCGGGGCAATATCTGCATCGGCTGTATCAGTGATACAGATCCCCAGCCGATCATGGTGCGTTCCAAACTGGGGCTTTATGCAGTTTGCTCGATCGGCATTATTCAGAATGCAAAGGCACTTTCCGAAGAACTTCTGGAAAGCGGCTGTGCAAACTTTGAAACCATGAGCAGCGGCAACATCAACTCCGGCGGTCTGATCGGTGCGTTGATCGCACAGAAGCCGACCTTCGTGGAGGGGATCCGCTATGCTCAAAGTAAAATTGAAGGTACTATGTCTTTGGTCATCATGACAGAGGACTCCATTATCTGTGCAAGAGATCGGGCAGGAAAGCTGCCGATTCTGATCGGAAAGCGTTCAGACGGCTACTGCTTCTCGTTCGAATCCTTTGCATACCAGAAACTGGGGTATGAAACCTGCCACGAACTGAAGGCAGGGGAGATCACCTGTCTGACCAAGGACGGCTACGAAGTTCTCTATGAGGGAACGGAGGAGATGAAGATCTGTACCTTCCTCTGGACGTATTACGGATATCCCACTGCCTGCTACGAGGGCGTGAATGTAGAAGTGATGCGTACCAAAAACGGTGAGATCATGGCGGAGAACGATATGAAAAACGGAAAGCTTCCGGACGTGGATTATGTCTGCGGCATTCCGGATTCCGGCGTTCCCCACGCCATTGGTTACGCCAACCGAAGCGGCATTCCATTTGCAAGACCGTTTATCAAGTATACACCCACATGGCCGAGAAGCTTCATGCCAGCCAATCAGTCCATGCGGAATCGGGTTGCAAAAATGAAGCTGATTCCTGTTCCGGAACTCATTCGGGGCAAGAAACTTCTTTTCGTAGATGACAGCATTGTTAGGGGCACACAGATGCGGGAAACGGTTGAGTTTCTCTATGAAAACGGTGCGAAGGAAGTCCACATGCGGTCTGCCTGTCCGCCGATTATGTACGGCTGTAAATATCTGAACTTCTCCAGAAGCACTTCGGAGATGGAACTGATCGCACGCCAGATCATTGATGAAAATGAGGGCGTTGCCGGTTTGCAGCATATTGACGAGTACAGCAACTCTAACACAGAGCGTGGAAAGCTGCTTCGGGACGAAATCTGTCGGCGTCTGCAACTGACGTCATTGGAATTTCAATCGCTGGAAGGCACGATTCGTGCCGTAGGGAAACCCGACTGTCAGCTCTGTTCGTATTGCTGGAACGGAAGGGAATGATTGTATTGAAGACAGGACTGCATGAGGAATGCGGTGTGTTTGGTGTCTATTCACCGCACACCACAGACGTTGCAGCGATGACATATGTTGCACTGTATGCACTTCAGCACAGAGGGCAGGAAAGCTGCGGGATCGTGGTAAACGATCGGGGCGTTTTCTCGCATCATAAGGATCTGGGATTGGTGCCGGAGGTATTTAACCGCAGTCAGATCGAAAAACTCGGACAAGGGAACATTTCGATTGGACACGTGCGGTATTCCACAACTGGAAAGCCGAGCCGTTCCAATGCACAGCCCATTGTGGTCCGCCATGTAAAAGGTCCCATGTCGATTGCCCATAACGGCAATCTGGTCAATGCACATGAGTTGCGGAGAAAGTATGAACTGCGTGGTGCGATTTTTCATACCACCAACGATACTGAAGTGATCTCCTATGCGGTGACGGAACAAAGACTGGAGCGTTCTTCTATTGAAGAAGCTGTGGAATACGCCATGTATGACCTGAAAGGTGCTTATTCCCTGGTCGTTATGTCCCCGCAGAAGCTGATCGCTGCCAGAGATCCCAACGGCTTCCGTCCTCTCTGCATGGGACGGCGGAAAGACGGCAGTATCGTATTTGCTTCGGAAACCTGTGCACTGGACAGCGTAGAGGCTGAGTTCGAACGGGAACTGGATCCCGGCGAAATTGTTATTGCAGACAGCGACGGCGTTCGCTCTGTCCGGACACACTGCGGACAGAAGCCCTCTTTGTGCGTGTTTGAGTATGTGTACTTTGCTCGTCCGGATTCTGTCATCAATGGCTGTACCGTACACGATGCCCGCATTCGTGCCGGAAAGCTGCTCTGGAAAGAGCATCCGGTAGAAGCGGATGTAGTTATCGGTGTACCGGACAGCGGACTGGATGCCGCACTGGGACTGTCACAGGCTTCTGGAATCCCATATGAAGTCGGCTTTATCAAGAACCGCTATGTCGGCAGAACCTTTATCCAGCCCAATCAGAAGATGCGGACGGATTCCGTGCGGATCAAGCTGAATGTGGTAAAAAGCGTTGTGGCAGGCAAGCGTGTTATTCTGGTAGATGACAGTATTGTCCGCGGCACGACCTGCCAGCGGATCGTCAGTCTGCTGCGGGAAGCTGGTGCAACAGAAGTACATATGCGGATCTCCTGTCCGCCGTTTACAAATCCGTGCCATTTCGGCGTGGACATTGACAGTAAGGAAAACCTGATTGCATGCCAGATGACCATTCCGGAGATCTGTGAACATATCGGGGCAGATACACTGGGGTATCTGAGCATAGAAGGTGTGCAGTCGCTGGCAACGCCGGACATGACACCGCAGACTGGTTTTTGTACAGCATGTTTCACCGGCAATTATCCTATCGAAGTGCCGAAGGAAATGCCGAAAGATAAATTTGAAAAGAAGATAGGCGAATGATCGGGAAATTGCGAAAGGCGGTTTCCTGCGGCGGTTCCGTATCGGATTCGCCCGACAAACTTTGGAGGTAACACATAAATGGAAAGCTATTCGGAAAGCTATAAAAAGGCAGGCGTAGACGTCACTGCCGGTTACAAGGCAGTGGAGTTGATGAAGTCCCATATTGCCAGAACCATGACAGCAAATGTGCTGACAGACATTGGCGGCTTCGGCGGTCTGTATGCACTGGATGTGGCAGGAATGCAGCAACCGGTACTGGTTTCCGGTACAGACGGCGTAGGAACAAAGCTGAAAATCGCCTTTCTCATGGATAAGCATACTACCATTGGTATCGACTGTGTGGCAATGTGCGTTAATGATATTATCTGCTGCGGTGCAAAGCCTCAGTTCTTCCTGGACTATATTGCACTGGGCAAGAACGTTCCGGAAAAGGTCGCATCGATCGTTTCCGGTGTGGCAGAGGGCTGCGTACAGTCCGGCTGTGCACTGGTCGGCGGCGAAACTGCCGAGATGCCGGGCTTCTATCCGGAAGATGAATACGATGTTGCCGGTTTTGCCGTTGGTGTCGTAGACAAGAGCAAGATCCTGAACATGGACAGCCAGAAGGAAGGCGATGTGCTGATCGCAATGCAGTCCAGCGGCGTACATTCCAACGGATTCTCTCTGATCCGGAACGTATTCACAGTCAACGAACAGAATCTGGCTCGTCACTTCTCTGATCTGGGCACCACACTGGGCGACTGCCTGCTGACACCGACCAAGATCTATGTCAACGCGATTCAGCAGCTGCTGGCAGAGGTACAGCCGAAGTCTATCGCTCACATCACCGGCGGCGGTTTCTATGAGAACATTCCGCGGGCACTGAAGAAGGGTCTGTCTGCAAAGATTGACCGCAGCGACGTGCAGGTCCTGCCGATCTTCGACCTGATCGCAAAGACTGGTAAGATTCCGGAACACGACATGTTCAACACCTTTAACATGGGTGTCGGCATGATGGTATGCGTGGCTCAGGAAGATGCAGATAAGGCGATCCGCATTCTGAATGCAGCAGGGGAACATGCCTATGTGCTGGGCGAACTGGTTGCATCTGATGAGGGCGTGATCCTTAAGTAATAGAAAGAGGCAGAGCAAAATGAAAAATATTGTTGTGCTGGTTTCCGGCGGCGGAACGAATTTGCAGGCATTGATCGATGCACAGAAAAACGGGAAGATTCCGAACGGAAAAATCACCTGTGTGATTTCCTCCAATCCGGACGCATACGCACTGACCAGAGCCAAAGAAAACGGCATTGGCACCCGCGTTATCGTTCCGAAAGAATTTGCATCTCGTGAAATGTACAGCAAGGCACTGCTGGAGGCACTGTTTCAGGAATATGCCGATCTAATCGTACTGGCAGGCTTCATGACCATTCTGGATCAGTCGATCATTCGGGCATATCATAATCAGATCATCAACGTGCACCCGTCTTTGATCCCATCCTTTTGCGGAGAGGGATTCTACGGACTGCGTGTACACGAGGCAGCTTTGGCACGGGGCGTAAAGTTTACCGGTGCGACAGTGCACTTCGTCAACGAAGTCGCCGATGACGGGCCGATCATTTTACAGCAGCCCGTTGCCGTATTTCCGGACGACACACCGGAAGTGCTACAAAAGCGTGTCATGGAACAAGCAGAGTGGCAGATTCTGCCGCAGGCAGTGAACCTGTTCTGCAACGGACAGTTAGAAGTTCGAGAGAAAACCGTATTCATTAAGCAGTAAAGGCAATATCAGTAGGAGGAAATTATGAAGATTGCATCATTGCAGCAGGAATTGCAGCAGAATTCTTATCCGGGTCGCGGCATTGTGCTGGGACGTTCGGAGGACGGAGCGTATGCGGTTTCTGCATACTTTATCATGGGAAGAAGTGAAAACAGCCGGAACCGCGTTTTCGTAGAGGACGGTGCAGGTATCCGCACACAGGCATTTGACCCGTCGAAAATGGTAGACCCGAGCCTGATCATCTACGCACCGGTTCGCGTTCTGGGAGATTATACCATTGTGACCAATGGTGACCAGACAGACACTGTGTATGATTTGATGCAGGCTGGGAAAACTTTTGAGGAATCCCTGCGGACCCGTGAGTTCGAACCGGACGCACCGAACTATACTCCGCGTATCTCCGGACTGATCGACCAGAGCAATAATGGCTTTTCCTATGCACTGTCTATTCTGAAAAGTGCAGACGGCGATCCTTCCTCCTGCCAGAGATATACATTCTCCTATTCTAATCCCATTGCCGGCGTTGGACATTTCATTCACACCTATGAGGGTGATGGAAATCCGCTGCCGAGCTTTTCCGGCGAACCGCAGAAAATTGCGGTTTCCGGTGACATCGATGCGTTCACAGAAATGCTGTGGAACAGCCTGAATGCGGAGAACAAGGTTTCTCTGTTCGTTCGGTACATCGACCTCAAGACCAAGAAAACTGAAACCAGAATCGTAAACAAGAATCAGTAAGGAGGCACTTTCATGGCTAGTGAAATGCAATTAAAATACGGCTGTAATCCGAATCAGAAGCCGTCCCGCATCTATATGGAGGACGGCAGCGATCTGCCGATCACTGTACTGAACGGCAAGCCGGGCTATATCAATCTGCTGGACGCTTTCAATGGCTGGCAGCTGGTATCGGAACTGAAAGAAGCAACCGGCATGTGTGCGGCAACTTCTTTCAAGCACGTTTCTCCGGCAGGTGCCGCAGTTGGTGCACCGCTGTCTGATACCCTGAAGAAGATCTATTTCGTAGATGATCTGGGTGAACTCTCTCCGCTGGCGTGTGCTTATGCCCGTGCCCGCGGTGCAGACCGTATGTCTTCTTACGGTGACTTTATCGCTCTGTCTGACGTTTGCGACGTGTCCACTGCAAAGATGATCCAGCGGGAAGTTTCCGACGGTATCATTGCACCGGGCTATGAGCCGGAGGCACTGGAAATCCTCAAGTCCAAGCGGAAGGGTACCTATAATATCATTCAGATCGATCCGGCATACCGTCCGGCAGAACTGGAACGGAAGCAGGTATTTGGCGTTACCTTTGAACAGGGACATAACTTCCTGAAGATCGACAAGGAAATGCTGTCCAATGTTGTTACCGACAACAAGGAAATTCCGGAAAAATATCAGAGAGATCTGCTGATTTCCCTGATTACGCTGAAGTATACCCAGTCTAACTCTGTATGCTATGTTAAGGACGGTCAGGCAATCGGTATCGGTGCCGGACAGCAGTCCCGTATCCACTGCACACGTCTTGCCGGCAATAAGGCAGACATCTGGTGGCTGCGTCAGCATCCCAAGGTTATGGGCTTGCAGTTCGTAGACGGTATCCGCCGTCCGGATCGTGACAATGCAATTGACGTGTACATTTCTGATGAATATATGGACGTGCTGGCAGAAGGTGCATGGCAGAATACATTCAAGGTAAAGCCGGAAGTGTTCACCAAGAAAGAACAGCAGGCATGGCTGGCACAGAACACAGAGGTTTGCCTCGGTTCTGACGCATTCTTCCCCTTCGGCGACAACATCGAACGTGCTCACAAGAGCGGCGTGCAGTACATCGCAGAGCCGGGCGGTTCGATTCGTGATGACCATGTTATTGCAACATGCAATAAGTACAATATGGCACTGGCGTTCACAGGCATTCGTCTGTTCCATCACTGATCGCAGGAGGAAGACAGCATGAAGATTTTAGTGGTTGGCGGCGGCGGACGGGAACACGCCATCGTCATGAAACTGGCAGAGAGCCCGCAGGTCGAGGCACTTTACTGTGCACCGGGCAACGGCGGCATTGCCAAGTATGCGAAGTGTTTTCCGGTAAAGGCAACCGATATTGACGGTATGGTCAAGCTGGCAAAGGAACTGGCAGTGGATCTGGTGTTTGTTGCACCGGACGATCCGCTGGTACTGGGCATGGCAGATGCGATGCAGGCAGAGGGCTTCATGACCTTTGGACCGAAGAAAAACGCAGCGATTCTGGAGGGCAGCAAGGTGTTCTCCAAGGAACTGATGCAGAAGTATCACATTCCAACTGCGGAATATCGTGTATTTGACAAGCCGCAGGAAGCTGAAGCTTACCTGAAAGAGAAGAACGAATATCCCACAGTTATCAAAGCAGACGGTCTTGCACTGGGAAAAGGCGTTGTCATTGCCCAGAATGAACAGGAAGCTTTTGATGCGATCGCATCGATCATGGAAGACAAGATCTTCGGGGAAAGCGGTTCCAAGGTTGTCATCGAAGAATTCCTGACTGGTCCGGAAGTTTCTGTGCTTAGCTTCACAGACGGCAAAACTGTTAAGCCGATGGTTTCTTCCATGGATCACAAGCGTGCACTGGACGGCGATCAGGGTCTGAACACCGGCGGCATGGGCACTGTTGCCCCGAACCCGTACTACACACCGGAAATTGCACAGCAGTGTATGGATACCATTTTCCTGCCCACCATTCGTGCGATGCAGGAGGAGGGCAGACCGTTTACCGGCTGTCTGTATTTCGGACTGATGCTGACACCCAAGGGACCGAAGGTCATCGAGTATAACTGCCGGTTCGGCGATCCGGAAACACAGGTAGTTCTGCCGTTGCTGGATACTGATTTGGTAGACATTATGCTGGCGATCTGGAACGGTACATTGGATCAGCTGGACATTCAGTGGAAAGACGGCTGTGCAGCCTGCGTAGTTATGGCAAGCGGCGGCTATCCGAAAAAGTATGCTACCGGTCTGCCGATTGCTGGTCTGGACGAAAACGGACAGACTGCAAACTGCTTTGTTTACCATGCAGGCACCAAGCTGGACGGGGACACATTCCTGACAGCCGGCGGTCGTGTGCTGGGCGTTACAGCAACTGCGGCAACTCTGCCGGAGGCACTGGACACTGCTTATGCAGGTGTTAAAACCATCTCGTTCCAAGATGCACATTACCGGAAGGACATTGGACAGCGTGCACTGAAGGCACTGTCTTAATACATCAATTGTAATGGAAAATCAACACTCGGAGGCGTTGTATGAATTGTCGTTTACCTGTACTGCGGGAAAAAACTGCAAAGTTAACAACGTCGCCGGGTGTTTATTTGATGAAAGATCAGAAGTCTGAGATCATCTATATCGGAAAAGCAAAGAATCTGAAAAATCGTGTGACAAGTTATTTTCGGGAGTCAGCCGACCATACCCCCAAAGTGGCAAGTATGGTGGAGCATGTGTATGACTACGATTTTATTGTCACCGACTCGGAATATGAAGCCCTTGTTCTGGAATGCAGCCTGATCAAACAGCATCAGCCGAAATATAATATTCTGCTGAAAGATGACAAGGGGTATACCTATCTCTGCTTTTCCGAGGAGCCGTATCCCAGACTGACGGTAGAGAAAAACAAGAAGAAAGCCGGCACCTATCTGGGACCTTATATGAGTGGCTATGTGGCACGGGAAGCTGCCAAAGAGGCAAACCGTGTATTTCAGCTGCCCACGTGCCGCAAACGTTTTCCGGAGGATTTCAAAAAAACACGCCCCTGCCTGAACTATCACATCAAGCAGTGCATGGGCGTTTGCCGCGGCTGCATTTCGCAAAAAGATTACGCAGAAGTGATTCAGCAGGCGAAAGCGTATATCCAGATGGGCAGCACGGATTCCGTAAAGCGAATGCAGGAGGAAATGGAGCGTGCAGCAGAAGCACTGGATTTTGAACGTGCAGCAATGCTGCGGGATCGGATCGCCGCAGTGACCAAAGCCGGAGAAACCCAGAAGATCATGGACGCGGCTCTGGAAGAAGCCGACGTGATCGCCATGGCGGAACATATGGGTACCCAGTGTGTGTCCATTCTGCGGTATCGCGGCAGACGGCTTTTTGATAAGGAAACGTTCTTTTTTCAGGAAAACGCCTCCCGCGAAGAAGTCATGGACTCCTACCTGACACAGTACTATGAACATCACCGCGGGGAGATTCCCAAAAATATTGTTCTGGAATTTGCTATGCCCGATCCGGAGATGTACGAGCAGCTGTTCACCAATTTTGCCGGCAGACGGGTGCATATCACCGTTCCCCAACGCGGAACGCTGTGCCAGTTCGTGCAGCTTTCCCGCAATAATGCCAACGAAGAACTGGCGATTCGCTTCAACCGGACGGGCAGGGAAGTGCAGGCACTGGAGGAACTGGGAGCCGTGCTGGGATTACCCCAGCCGCCGCAGTATATCGAAGCCTACGACATTTCCAATCTCTCCTCCACCTCTATGGTCTGCGGCATGGTGGTATTTGAAAACGGCAGACCGCTGAAAAAAGCCTATAAACGTTTTCGCATGAAAGAGCATGTCACACAGGACGACTATGCTTGTATGAAAGAAGCACTGACCAGACGGCTGAAACACTATCTGGCACAGGACGAGGAGGGCTTTTCCAGACTGCCGGACTTGATTCTGCTGGACGGCGGACAGGGACACGTGAACACGATCGCACCAGTAATCAGCGGCTTTGGGCTGCACATTCCGGTGTTCGGCATGGTGAAAGACCAGAAGCACCGCACCCGTGCCATTTCCAGTGCCGGCGGGGAGATCTCCCTTTCTGCCAATCGTTCTGCATTCCACCTGCTGACGCAGATACAGGACGAAGTGCACCGTTACTCCGTAGCGTATATGCACAGCATTCATGTCAAGTCCTCATATCAGATGGAACTGACAAAAGTCCGTGGCATCGGGGAGAAAAAGGCACAGAAGCTGCTGCTCCGGTTCAAGACACTGGTGAATCTGAAACAGGCAACACTGGAGGAACTAGAAACCACTGCCGGCATCAATCGGACAACTGCTGAGGAGCTCTACGGCGTGATTCAGGAGATGACCGGCGGAAATCCTACAGGGTAAATAAAAACAGTGTTGCGAAGCTTTGCAAAAAAATACTGGACATTTGCCGCATTTCGTTGTATAATAAAAAAAGTGTGTTGCCCTAGGGAACATGCTTTGAGAAAATCACATGTCATGCGGGAAATCCCCATGACATCTGCAAAGGAGAGATCGGTATGCGTGTAATTGCCGGCAGTGCAAGAGGAAGAAAACTGAAAACATTGGAAGGCATGGACGTGCGTCCGACTACCGACAAAGTGAAGGAAGCCATTTTTTCGGCAATTCAGTTTGATTTGCCTGATGCGGCAGTGCTGGACTTGTTTGCAGGCAGCGGGCAAATGGGAATCGAGGCGTTGAGCCGCGGTGCGGCATCAGTGGTATTTGTAGATCGTTCCGCACGTTCCCTACAGGTGACACGGGAAAATCTGGAATCGGTACAGTTTGCAGAACAGGCACAGCTGCACCAGACAGAGGCACAGTCGTTTTTGCAGTCCACTGCCATGCAGTTTGACATTGCCATTCTGGACCCGCCGTATCGAAAGGGCATGCATGAAAAGCTGCTGCCGCTGTTGGCAGAACATATGGCGGATAATGGCATTGTCATCTGCGAACACGAAACCGGTTTGGAAATGCCCCAGTCTGTAGGCGTTCTGGAACAGAAAAAGCAGAAAAAGTACGGTGCTATTACAGTCACCACCTACATTTGCAGAAGGGACTGAAATACATATGGAACGAATTGCGGTTTGTCCGGGAAGCTTTGATCCCGTTACAGTGGGACATCTGGATATTATCACCCGTGCATCGAAGCTGTTCGATCAGGTGATCGTGCTGGTGTCCAAGAACATCATGAAGAATAACGCCTGCTTTTCGCCGCAGGAACGCAGGGACATGATCCTGTGTGTCACACGGGATCTGCCCAATGTGACAGTAGATATTTCTGACGGACTGCTGGCGGATTACGTCAAAGACGCAGGAGCAACGGCGATCGTCAAAGGCTTGCGTGCGGTGAGTGACTTCGAATACGAGTTCCAGATGGCACTGGCGAACCGGAAACTGTACGCCGGAGCCGAAACCGTCTTTCTGACTACAACTTCAGAGAATATGTACCTGAGTTCCAGCGTGGTGAAACAGATCGCTGCATTTGGCGGTGACATCAGCCACTTTGTGCCGCCGGAAATACTGGATATGATTGTAAAACGATTGGTAAAGGAGAAGCTGTCATGAATATAGAAGAAATTTTAGATGATATGGACGACCTGCTGGATCGTTCCCGCCCGATTCCGTTTGCCGCACATAAGGCTGTGATCGATGCAGACCGCATGCGGGAACTACTGAATTCTGCACATCTGAATATTCCGGCAGAGATCAAGCGTGCAAAGCTGATCGATTCTGACTGCGACCGCATTATCAATGAAGCCAGAGAAAAGGCGGAAGCGATCATACAGGACGCGGAAACCCGTGCAAGCCGCATGATCTCGGAACAGGCGATTTTGCAGGAAGCCAAAAAGCGTGCACTGGATATGCTGACAAAGGCACAGAACGGCTCCAATGACATTAAAGATGCTGCGGAAAAATACGTCAATCGTTTGCTTGATGAAGCACAGGATTATTTCCGGAACAACTTACAGGAAGTACAGCAAACGAAAGACAAGATTAACAGCGTAAAAAAGTAAGAAAATAAAGAAAAATCCGAAAATTTATATTTTTTCTTATAAATAGACATATCTTTTTGCTATACTTAAATTATGAAAATCATGAAGCAAATTCACGCAGAGATGCACCGGAAAAAGTTTGTTTCATAAGGTTTCTTGAAAAGAAAGCCAAAGGAAGGACGGGATGGATTCATGGATAAAATTGATGCCATGTTGATCACATTGTTACAGGAAAATGCCAGAGCACCATTGAAGCTGCTTGCTTCAAAGGTATTTTTGTCGGCTCCGGCGGTTTCTTCCAGAATCGATAAGTTGGAAAAGCAGGGAATCATTCTGGGATATAATACCGTAATTGACAGGCAGAAGCTGGGTTATCATATTACTGCTTTCATCAATCTGGAGTTGTCGGCAGACCAGAAGTCGGAGTTCTATCCGTTCATCAACAGCTGCCCCAACGTGCTGGAGTGCAACTGCATTACCGGTGTGTACTCCATGCTGATCAAGGTGGCATTTCCGTCCACGCAGGAACTGGATACGTTTATCGGAAAGATTCAGCGTTTCGGAAACACCTCCACTCAGATCGTGTTCTCTACGCCGGTGCCGCATCGGGAAATTATCGTGGAACCGAATTCGTGAGGGCATTTAAAAATATGTTTTGTACAGTCGCAGTGTGTGTATCACATTGCGGCTTTTTTGCGTTTGACAGTTTGACTAGACCATTTTTCAAATTCAGTATTTGTGCAAAATGACGAAAATTAGAAATAGTCATTGACAAAATTCGGGGGGGGTGTATAATTATGTCAGCAATAAAAATAGACAAAAAATATGGATTATTTTATTGCTGTATTTTATTATATTTTAGGAGGAAATAATATGGGATTTTTAGACGTTTTACAAGCAGCGGGAAATCATCTGAATGAAAGCCTTCCCCAAAAGTACGAGGCTCTGTGCAAGCGGGCTCCGGATAGTGGTCTGCTTAGAACTTATGAAGAAAAAAGATTTGATCCTGATGTTGACCCCAGATTTGTTGAAGCATTAGAAAAGGAAATCCGTCACAGAGGGTTGGACTAAAGAGGAAAAATAATGGGCTATAGGGACGATTGGTTCGAGAATAATGATTCGAATTATGGCTGGGATACTTGCGTGAGATGTGGTCGCAGTTTTAGAAAAGGTGATATTGACATTGATCATATTATTCCGCAAAAGTATGGCGGCAGTGATAATTTGAATAATTTACAGTGCATGTGTAAGCACTGTAATCGCTCTAAGCAAGATGATTTAGATTTTTACACAGTAAAGGACTTGGGCAGAAATACATTAAACAATCTCAAGAAAAAGATAAAATAAAAAATAGTCATGAAATCTAAAAGCCGCAGTGTGCGTATCGCATTGCGGCTTTTTTGCATTTCTTTGCGGAAAAATTGACTTTTTGCGATTTAGCTGGTATAATAGGAGTGACTCTATTTTTCACGAGCGTGAACCACTTTTTCAATTACGGGAGGTGCATGGAATTTGCTGCATATTCTTATTGGCGGTGCCGGCTGCGGAAAGTCCACATATCTGATTCAGCATTTGCAGGGGCAGCTGGAGGCTGGCGAAAAGATTCTGACATTAGTGCCGGAGCAGTTTTCCTACGAATTTGACCAGAAACTCTACCGGATCCTCGGACCGGTTGCATTTAACCAGCTGGAAACCCACAGCTTCAAATCTCTGGCACGTGCGGTATTCCAGCGGTTCGGCTGCGTGCCGGACGGCAAAACCAACGCGGACGAACTGACGAAAATGGCACTGCTGTATCAGGCGGTGTTGCAGGTTTCGGAACGGGAGAAAAAATTGCAGCTGTTGGGAAAACAGTGCCGGCAGGCTTCGTTTGTCAGCGAATTGGCAATGATGTTTACCCAGTTTCGCCGCAGCGGAATCCCGCCGGAACAGCTGTACAATTCCAGTGCGGAACTGAACGGCAGATTGCAGGAAAAGATGCTGGACGTGTTTGAGATCTATCGGCGGTATGACCAGCTTCTGGAACAGCACCAGCTGAAAGATACAGAAACGGACTTATCCGAAGCGGCGGCGATTGCCAATGGACATGATGCATTTCTGGGTGATGTGATCTTTCTGGACGAATTCGAGAGCTTCACCGAAGATGAGTACCAGATGTTGTCTGTGCTGCTTTCGTCCGGCAAGGATTTGTATATCGCACTCCGCATGGAGCACACCCGAAAAGAACCGTTCTCGCTGTTTGCCGCCGTGCAGGAAACATTTTGCAAGATTCAAGACATGGCAAAAAAACTGCGGATTCCGGTGGAAACGGAAGTGTGTGATACTCCGTATCGGTTTCAGGCAGCCGAACTCAGCTGGCTGAACCAACACGTTTTCCGGAATACCCAGCCGTTTTCCGGAGAAGCACCGCATCTGCATATTTTGGAAGCACAGTCGCCCACGGAGGAAGTGGACTACGTCTGTGCAACCATTCGGCGGCTGCTGGCGAAAGATCACACACTCCGCTGTCGGGATATTGCCGTGCTGTCCAACCAGATGACTGATTACCGGAGCATTCTGGAAACGGCAATGGAACGCTATAAACTGCCTTACTACATGGACGAAAAAGAGTCAATGCTGTACACGCCCCTGCTGGTGTATCTACATACGCTGCTGGGCATTTTGCGGCAAACCCGTCCGGACACAGAATTGCTGATGCGTCTGGGAAAGACCGGTCTGACTTCCTGCTCCGTCGAAGAAATTTCCGATCTGGAAAACTACTGCTATATGTGGCAAATTGACGGAAAAACGTGGAATACGCCCTTTACTGCGGGGAACTTTGCATCAGCAGAAGCGGTTCGTCTGAAATTATTGACCCCATTGCAGGAACTGCGGGAAAAACTGAAAGGGCAGCATACCGGTGCGGAATTTTGCAGCATGCTGTACCAGTTCCTGACAGAACAGCAGGTGGAGGAGCAGTTAAACCGTCAGCTGAAAGTGATTGCAGATGAGCAGAAACGCATGCAGACTTCCGAGGAGTGGGCACTGGTCTGGAATAGCTTTATCGATATTCTGGAACACCTGTCCACGCTGTACCGGACACTGGAAATGGAATTCTCGGAGTTCAGCACAGTGTTTGCGGCGTTGACCGGCAACATTCAGCGTGCCACGCCGCCGCGAACACTGGACGCTGTGTTGATCTCACAGGGCAGCACTGCACGTCTGAATGCTCCGAAAATCGTTTTCCTGCTGGGTGTCTGTGAGGGAACATTTCCTGCATTTCCTGGCGGCAGCATGGTTTTTTCGGAACGGGACTGCGAATTCCTGCCGGAAGACGTGCGGCTGTCTGTGGCAAAGCCAGTGGAAAGCCAGATGGCAGATGCACGCCTTGCCGCGTATAAGCTGCTGTCCTCTGCCTCCCATGCACTGTATCTGACCTATCCTGTGGTAGACGTGACTCATCAGAAGTGTTACCCGTCTGCGGTGATCGCACAGATACAGCGGACGTTTCCGGAGGCGGAAACCCTGCATCAGAATTGTGCATCGCTGGAACCTTCGTATTACAGCGTGACGATGCATGCGGCGTATTATCAGTATGTGCAGAATTATGCGGCACATAACACCGACACAGCCAGCATAGAACAACTGCTGCTGGATGATGCGTCATTTGCCGAGAAACTGAAACGTCTGGGGAAACTTGCCGAGCAGCGTTCAGAAGATGCCCCGCTGTTTTCGATTTCCAGTCCGGAACTGATGCAGCAATATCTGGGCAATACCATGCAGCTTTCCGCATCTTCGCTGGAACGCTATCAGAAGTGTCCGTTCCGGTATTACTGCAATGACATTCTCCGGCTGTACCAGCGGCAGAAGGTGCAGATGAACGCTGCCAACTACGGCAGCATGGTGCACTATTGTCTGGAACAGCTGCTCCGAAAATACGACAAGAAAAGCTTTCTGGCACTCACTGCGGAACAGCTGCAACAGGAGATACAGACATCTGCGGCAGTGTACTGGCAGGAGAACATGGGCGGTGATTTTTCCAAGAGCGAGAGAGAACAGGCGGCATATCACCACGCTGTAGAAGAAGTTCTGCCGGTGTGCCAGCATTTGCAGGAAGAATTCCGGCAGTCTGCATTTGTGCCGTACTGCACAGAACTGCAAATTTCTTCCGAAAATCCAAACTTTCCGCCAATTTGTCTGCACACCGAGGCGGGACAGACGGTAAAGCTGATCGGTAAGATTGACCGTGTGGACATCTGTCAGGACGGCGACCAGCAGTGGGTGCGTGTCATAGACTATAAGACCAATGGAAAGATCTTTGAACTGGGAAATCTGCTCTATGGACTGGACATGCAGATGCTGATCTATCTGTTCTCCATTTTGTCAGAAGGCACTGCACTGGCAGGGTCAAAGCCGGCAGGCGTGCTGTATCTGCCTGCCGGAAAGGTGAAGTGCAACCTGAAGCGGGAAGATGCCGTATCACCTGCTGCAAAACGCAACCAGTCCTATCAGATGAACGGCGTTCTGCTGCAAGATGCACACCTGCTGCGGCTTATGGAGAAAAACGGCGACGGCGTGTACCTGAACGGAAAGCTGAATGCCACTGGCGGTCTGGAACTCAACAAAGGCATATTCCTGACGACAGGACAGATGAAAGGTCTGCGGCAGTACGTACTGGATCAGCTGATATACATGGCAGAACGGGTGTACCGCGGGGAGATCGATGCTCTGCCGCTGGATATGGGCAGCAAGACGGTATGCGAATACTGCGACTTCTCCAATATCTGCGGTACAAGCAGCCTTTGTCGGAAACGCCTGCGGCTGGGAAGTGCGACCGTTCAGAAAAGTGAAATGATGAGGATTCTGGAAGAACTGGCAGAGGAGGAAAAACACTGATGGATTGGACAGAACAGCAAAAAGAAGCAATCACCCGACGGGACAGCGGTCTGATTGTTTCCGCGGCAGCGGGCAGCGGAAAAACATCGGTGCTGGTGGAACGTCTGCTGCGGATTCTGATGGACGAATCACCGGAGAACAAAGTTCCCGCAGATCATATGATCGTGGTAACATTCACCAATGATGCGGCAGCAGAAATGTGTTCCCGTCTGTATCAGGCACTGGATCAGAAATTGCAGGAACAGCCGGAAAATACATGGCTGTACCAGCAGCAGATCCGCCTGCAAAACGCCCATATCTGCACGATCAGTTCTTTCTGCTTTGAACTGATTCGGGAAAATCTGGGCGATCAGGGGATCACCGCAGGCTTTCGCATTTTGAGTGAAACCGAAAGCAAAATGATGACTTCCAAAGCGGCGGACGTGGTACTGAACCAGTGGCACACAGACCGTGCAGAAGATATGCAGCTGTTGTGGAACAGCTTCTGTGAAAAAGACGACACCGATCTGGAAAGGCTGTTGCTGGAACTGCACAAGTTTCTGGGCACAGTGCCGTTCCGTGAAAACTGGGTACAGCAGGTGCAGCAGGAACTGCAAAAGCCGCTGGAGGATTCTGTCTATTATCAGATGCTGTCGGCAGGCATGGAACAAAATCTGCAAATGATTCTGCGGCTGGCAAATGAAGCGGCAGATACTGCCTCGGAACTCTACGAATCTGTTACGGATAACAAGGTGTTGGCGTGGATCGAAGCAGACGTGCACATGCTGGAGCAGACACTTCGCATGGTGCAGCAGCAGGAATCAGATGCAGAAAAACTGCTGGAACCTTACGCAAAGCTGAAACAGGAACGGACAGGGAAAAAATTTTCCAGCGGCAAAAAGGGTTTGCTGAACGAAGAAGCCCTTGCACGTGTCAAATCACTCCGTGACATGTATAAAGGCATGATAAAAGATGCGGTGTTGCAAATAGAAACTATCTACCCCTATACGTCGGAAGATCTGGCACAGACGGCACAGCTGATGCCGCTGCTGCTGGAACTGGAAGAACAAATTTCCGCGGAAATCTGGAAAGAGAAAGTGCGGCAGAATGCCTTGTCCTTTGACGATGCGGAACGCATGGCACTGGAACTTCTCGCAGTGCCGCAAAAAGACGGCAGAATTTTTCCGTCCCCGCTGGCAGAGGAATTGCAGGCATACTATCAGCTGATCATGATCGATGAATATCAGGATTCCAACAACAAGCAGGACGATATTTTCAAGCTGCTCTCCCGCAATTGCATTGAACCCCAGACCGGAGCTCTGCGTTACGGGGAAAACGTTTTTCTGGTAGGTGATGTCAAGCAGTCGATCTATCGGTTCCGCCTGGCAAATCCGCAGAACTTCAGTGATGCCATTGCCTCTGCCGGAAAGCCGGACAGCGTGTGCAATCCCATTGTGCTGAACCAGAATTTCCGAAGCGTTCCTGCGATTCTGAACTTTGTCAACTTCGTCTGCGGCAACCTGATGACGAGATCCTGCGGCGATGTGACCTATAACGAAGCGGAGGCATTGTATGCCGGCTCTGCCATTTCCGAGATCCTGCCGAAAGAACAGCAGAAAGTCTGCGTGGCAGTTCTGGAACCGGATAATGAATACGATGCAGAAATGACCTATGTCGTTCGGAAAATCCGGCAGATGATTGCAGAAAATGCACCGGTGGTACAAAAGGACGGCACAACTCGTCCCTGTCAGTATCGGGATTTCTGCGTGCTTCTGCGAAATAATGATACCTGTGCGGCATATGCCCACGCTCTGGAAGAAGCCGGCATTCCGGTGCAGAGCCCGGAGGAAAAGGGGTACCTGAAGGCACGGGAGATCAGCATTCTGATCGACATGCTTCGTGTGCTGGACAATCCTACACTGGATACGCCGCTGGCGGCAGTGATGCTTTCTCCGATGTTCTGGTTTACGCCGGAAGAACTGATGCAGATTCGTATGCTTGCCAAAAAGTCCAAGCTGTTTCACGCGGTGCAGATCGCCATTGGTGTGGCAGAAGAGTCCGCATCGGAAAAGCTGGATTCAGTATTGGTGGAGAAGTGCCGGCATCTGTATGACACCGTACAAAAGCTGCGGCAGGACTCCGGCATGATGACGCTGGAATCTCTGATTCGGCGAATCTATGACACCACGGATTTCTTGTCTGTAATGCAGCTGGCAAAAGACGGGGAACGAAAGCGGGCAAATCTGCGTCTGCTGCTGCAATACGCCAAGCAGTATGAGGAAAACACCGACGCATTTCACGGCAGCGTTTCCGGCTTCCTGCGGTATATTGACTGGCTGCTGGAAAATAACGATGACTTTCAGCAGTCGTCCGTTTCCGCCGGTGCGGAAAACGCTGTGGCGGTAAAGACCATGCACGGCTCCAAAGGACTGGAATATCCCTTTGTATTCCTCGGCAATCTGGAAAAGGTTATGAAGTACAGGGACGGCGAAAAGAGTGCCTTGTTTTCCGAGAGAGGGCTTGCCGGATTCTGCGTGAAAGACCCGACGACCTATGTCCGTGCCAAGACTGTGCCGTTTGCAGTTTTGTGTCAGGAAGGTGAAAACGCCTACAAAAGCGAAGAACTGCGTCTGCTGTATGTGGCAATGACACGTGCAAAACAGCAGCTGTTCCTGCCGCTGGAATGGAAAAAATCCTATCTGGGGAAAAGCGGCTGTCTGACCAAGTGCAGTGCAATGATCTTGCCGGAGGGGAAACTGTCTGTCTATCTGGTACAGTCAGTGAGCAGCATGGCACAGTGGATCTGGATGTGTCTGTTCCTGCGGCATGATGCGGAATTGGCAGATGCATGTAATTTCCCGCCGCAGTACTGGAAAACGCCGGCGTGGAGCGAAAACCTGCAAATTGCCTATGAATTCGAACTGCCGGAGGAAACCGAAACGGAAGAATTGCAGGTAGAGGTGACGGCTCCGCCGGACGAGGAAACACTGGAAGAACTGCGTCGGATCACGGCGTTCCAGTATGTATCGCCGGACTGCGAACGGGAGTCCCTGCTTAGCGTTTCGGCAATTCAGGAGGCAAGACAAAATCGTGCTCCAGTCTGGAAGCGTCCGGATTTCCGGCAGAAAGAGGGCAGGCTTACCGGTGCGGAACGAGGTACGGCAATCCATACTTTTTTCCAGTACGCCGATTTTCGGGAAGCAGAAGCCGATGTTTCTGCGGAAATCCAGCGGCTGCAAACATACGGTTTTTTGACACCGGAGCAGGCGGCTGTCGTAAAGCCGGAGATTCCGGAAGCATTCTTCCGCGACCAGCTGTATCAGCGGCTTCGCCGTTCCCGTATGGTACTGCGGGAAAAGAAATTTCTGGTACAGTGTCGGGACTTGCAGGCATATCCGGAAGTTGCGGCGATCCTGCACCGTTATGAAAACTCCGACAGTATCCTGAAAGGCATCATAGACCTGGCATTTCAGGAGGAGGACGGCTTTGTGCTGGTGGACTATAAGACTGATACTGTTTCTTCGCCGGAGGAACTGGCGGACAGCTATCGGGAACAGCTGTTGCTGTACCGCGGTGCATTACAGTGCATTACGGGAATGCCGGTGCGGCAGTGCTATCTGTACAGCACACATCTTCAGAAAAGTATTGAGGTAAAATCATGATGATCAATTTAACAGATATGAAAACCGTCCGTTCGATTCTGGGACGGCACGGGTTTCACTTTTCCAAGAAGCTGGGGCAGAACTTTCTGATCGACCCCTCTGTCTGCCCGCGAATCGCCGAGGAGGGCAACGCTGCGGCAGGTTATGGTGTGCTGGAGATCGGTCCGGGTATCGGCACCCTGACACAGCAGCTGGCACTGCGTGCCGAAAAGGTGACTTCCGTGGAACTGGACCAGCGGCTGCTGCCGATTCTGGAGGAAACTGTCGGGGAATTCGAAAACCTGCACATTCTGCACGGCGATATTTTGCAGTTCGACGTGCCGCAGCTGCTGGAACAGGAATTCGCCGGTCTGCACGTGGCAGTCTGTGCCAATCTGCCGTATTACATCACTACGCCGATCCTGATGCACCTGCTGGAAAGCGGAGCGAACATTGATTCCATTACGGTAATGGTGCAGAAAGAAGTGGCGGAAAAATTGCAGGCTCCGGTGGGTACCCGCAATTCCGGTGCGATCACCGCCGCAGTGAACTATTATGGAACAGTAGAGATGCTGTTTACCGTGCCGCGGGACAGCTTCCTGCCGCCGCCGAATGTGGATTCTGCTGTCATTCGCATCGATGTGCAGAAACGCTATGCCGACCAGACACGCAATCCCCAGCACTTTTTCTCCATGCTGAAACACGGTTTTTCCCAGCGGCGGAAAACGCTGGTGAATGCACTGTCCGCAACGATGCACTATGAAAAACCGGTTCTGCTGGAAGCCCTGCATGCCATGGAACTGCCGGAAACGGTACGTATGGAGAACCTGACCATGGAGCAGCTGGTAGAGCTGAGCAATCGGTTGTCCGGAGCAACTGCGGAAAAAGTGTAAATTTTTCGGAAATTGCAGAAAAGCACTGGACAAGAGCCGGAAAATGTGGTATACTAGTAAAAAACCAAACGAGTGCGTTGGATATGCACTCGGAAAGAGCGATTCCTTTAAGTTGATCCCGTGAGATTGACAAGGCGTTTCATAAACCGGATAAGATCCCTTCTGCATGTACGGTATGTTGATGCAGAAGTTGTTGTACGCACTTGCCTGTCTGAAACGGGTAAGTGCTTTTTTTGTGAATGAGGAGGTGTGTATGGAACAAAAAGCGATCATCATGGACGAAAGTGCCATTCGCCGTGCAGTGGCACGGATTACGTATGAGATTCTGGAACGGAACCGTGGTGCCGAAAATCTATGTATTGTGGGCATTTTGTCCCGTGGCGTTGTGCTTGCAGAACGGATTGCCCGTAAAATATACGAGTTGGAACGTGCAGAGGTGGAATTCGGTGCACTGGACATTACCCCATTCCGCGATGACCGCATTGCCGATGCCACACATTCCGCAAAGAGTACCATTCATTTCCCGGTACAGGACAAGCGTGTTGTCATTGTAGATGATGTGCTGTACACCGGTCGTAGCTGCCGTGCTGCCATTGATGCGATTCTGGCGATCGGCAGACCGCAGTGCATGCAGCTGGCAGTACTGGTGGATCGCGGACATCGGGAACTACCCATTCGTCCGGATTATATCGGAAAGAACGTTCCGACTGCACAGAGCGAAACCGTTCGGGTTTCCGTGCGGGAAATTGACGGAACCGACTGTGTTGTGATTTATCAGAACACTGATGCAGAAATGAGGAAAGAATGAAGCAAACCATTTTGATTCGTGATGTACAATTGGTGCAGGGCGGCATTTCGCCCCGTTGTGACATGCTGATTCAGGACGGCGTGATCGCAAAGCTGGGAAAAGATCTGAACGAATCTGCCCACTTTGTCATTGACGGCTCCCGCCTGACAGCACTGCCGGGGCTGTTTGACATGCATGTGCATCTGCGTGACCCAGGGCAGACACATAAAGAGGACATCTTCACCGGTTCCGCAGCGGCACTGGCTGGCGGCATCACCGGCGTGGCATGCATGCCGAATACCTCGCCGGCAATCGACAACGTAGACACTGTCCGCTATATCTGCGAAAAAGCAGCTTATACCGGCGTGGAGATTCACCCCGTGGGCTGTATTACCAAGGGGCTGAAAGGCGAGGAAATGTGCGATTATGCGGCGTTGAAAGATGCCGGCATCTGTGCCATTTCCGACGACGGCAGACCGGTAGAGTGTGCAGAAACCATGCGGCAGGCTCTGATTCAGGGCGATGCACTGGGGCTGCCGGTCATTTCTCATTGTGAAGATCTGTCCATTATCAACGGCGGCATTGTGAACCGCGGCGTGGCTTCGGAAACGCTGGGTGTCAGAGGCATGGATCGGGCTTCGGAAGACTATATCACCGCACGGGAGATCATTCTGGCGGCCTCTGCCAATGTGCCGATTCATATCGCTCACGTCAGCACTTACGGCAGCGTGGAGATCATTCGTCACGCCAAAGCACAGGGTGTCAAGGTGACCTGTGAAACCTGTCCGCACTATTTCCTGATGACAGAGGAAGCGGTGCTCTGCGGTGATGCGGATTACCGTATGAATCCGCCTCTCCGGACGGAAAAAGACCGCAAGGCAGTGCTGGAGGGACTTTTGGACGGTACCATTGACTGTATCGTTACTGACCATGCTCCTCATGCTCCGTCGGAAAAGGCGGATTTCCGTTACGCTCCCAACGGCGTGATCGGCATGGAAACCTCGCTGGCAGCTTCGCTGAAACTGGTGCATGCCGGTCTGATGACACTGCCGCAGCTGGTACAGAAAATGGCAGAAAATCCCCGCAAGATTCTGGGCTTGCCGCAGCATCAGCTGGCAGTAGGTGAACCGGCAGATCTGACGCTGATCGATATGGATTATCACTGGACAGTGGATCCGGAAAAAATGCATTCCAAAGCGAAGAATGCGATCTGGAAAGGCAAAACACTGGTGGGCAAACCGGTGTGCACGATCACAGACGGCATCATTCGCTATCAGGATACAGAGTATTTAGAAGAAAGGAATCGATGCAATGGCTTTTGATAGACTTATCAAACGAATTGACGAACTGCACAATCCGTCCGTAGCCGGACTGGATCCGCGTCTGGAATACGTGCCGCAGTTCATACAAGATGCCAGCTTTGTGAAGCTGGGACATACACTGGAGGCAGCTGCTGATGCAATTCTCCAGTTCAACAAGGCGTTGATCGATGCCCTGTACGATGTGGTTCCGGCGATCAAGCCGCAGGCTGCGTACTATGAAATGTACGGCTGGGCAGGTGTCCGCACACTGGCGGAAACCATTCGCTATGCACAGAGCAAGGGCATGTTCGTCATGACAGACGGCAAACGCAATGACATTGGTGCGACCATGACTGCATATGCCACCGCACATCTGGGAAAAGTAGATGTGGACGGCGTGGAACTGGAACCCTTTGGAGCAGATGCACTGACAGTCAACGGCTATCTGGGAACAGACGGCATTCAGCCGCTGCTGGACGTTTGCGAAAAATATGACAAGGGCATTTTCGTGCTGGCAAAGACCTCGAATCCGTCCAGCGGAGAACTGCAGGACAAACTGATCGATGGCAAGCCGGTCTATGAGATCATGGGCGAAATGTGCGAAAACTGGGGCAGCAGGCAGATCGGTGCCTATGGCTATTCCGCAGTGGGTGCTGTGGTAGGTGCGACCTATCCGGAACAGCTGGCGGAACTCCGGAAAAAGCTGCCGCATACGCTGTTCCTGGTGCCGGGATACGGTGCACAGGGCGGCGGTGCACAGGGCGTTGCCGGTGCATTTGATGAAAACGGCAGAGGTGCGATTGTCAACTCCTCCCGTGCCATTATGTGTGCATGGAAGAAGGAAGAAAACTGTCCGGAAACGGCTTTTGCAGAAGCTGCCAGAAGAGAAGCAATCCGTATGCGTGATGATATTACCGCATATTTATAATTTTTCAGGGCAACGCCGGTGCATTGCAAGGTGCATCGCAGGCTCTTAGATCGGAAAGGACTGGTGTCATGTCATTATTGGAACGAGGCGATAACGCCTATCTGCTTCTGGCAGACGGAACGATTTTTGAAGGTTTGCATTTTGGTGTCAAGGGAACGGCAATCGGTGAGGTAGTCTTTACCACCGGTATGACTGCTTATCAGGAAACACTGACCGACCCCAGCTATTATGGGCAGCTGGTCACACAGACATTTCCGCTGATCGGCAACTATGGTGTCAATGCAGCAGACAGCGAATCTGCACGTTCTTATATCCACGGTTACATTGTGCGGGAATGGTGCAACACCCCGTCGAACTTCCGCATGGAAGGGGATATTGACGGATTCCTGAAAGAACAGAACATTGTGGGCATCTACAACATCGATACCCGTAAGCTGACCCGTATCATTCGGGAAGTCGGCGTTATGAACGGCGTGATTACAACAGAAGATGTTTACGCCAAGAAAGAAGAGCTGCTGGAACAGGTTCGGAACTACACCATTCAGAATGCAATTCTCAGCGTGACCGGCGACGAGCCGAGAACTTATCGTGAGGGAACACCGAAGTATAAGGTTGCTCTGTATGATTTCGGTTACAAACGCAATATCCGGAACGAACTGGTAAAACGCGGCTGTGAAGTCGTAGTTCTGCCGGCAGCCACTAGTGCAGAAGAATTAAAGGCGATGCACGTAGACGGCATCATGCTTTCCAATGGACCGGGGGATCCGTCCGAAAATCAGGCGATCATCGACAATGTGGGCGAGATCGCAAAGCTGGGCATTCCGATCTTCGGCATCTGTCTGGGACACCAGCTGCTGGCACTGTCGCAGGGATGTCGGACAGAAAAGCTGAAGTACGGTCACCGCGGTGCCAACCAGCCGGTTATCGACCTGAACAGTCACCGGACTTATGTCACCAGCCAGAACCACGGTTATGCAGTTGTAGGAGAAAGTCTGGATCCGGAAGTGGGAACCGTTTCTCATATCAACGCCAATGATAAAACCTGTGAGGGAATTCGTTATCACAAGATCAATGCCTTTACGGTGCAGTTCCATCCGGAAGCACACGGCGGACCGCTGGATACCGCATATTTGTTTGACGAATTCGTTGCTGTGATGGAAAAGGAGAAGAAGTAAGTTATGCCATTGAGAAGTGATATTAAAAAGGTTCTCGTGATCGGTTCCGGTCCGATCATCATCGGACAGGCTGCGGAGTTCGACTATGCAGGAACACAGGCTTGCCGTGCACTGAAACAGGAAGGTCTGGAAGTTGTCCTCATCAACTCCAATCCGGCAACGATCATGACAGATAAGGCGATGGCGGATAAGGTCTATATCGAACCGCTGACGCTGGACGTGGTAAAGCGGATCATTCGGATCGAAAAGCCGGACAGCCTGCTGTCTACCATGGGTGGTCAGACTGGTCTGACCTTGTCCATGCAGCTGGCGGAAGAAGGCTTTCTGGAAGCCAACGGTGTCAAGTTGTTGGGTGCTGACCCGCTGACCATTCATAAGGCAGAAGACCGTCAGGCATTCAAGGATACCATGGAAAAGATCAACCAGCCCTGTATCCCGTCAAAGGTCGTAGAAACCATTGAAGATGCCGTAGATTTTGCCAAGACCATCGGCTATCCGGTTATCGTGCGTCCGGCATTCACACTGGGCGGCACAGGCGGCGGTATCGCAGACAATGAAGAAATGCTCCGCGACATCACCAAGAATGGTCTGCGTCTTTCTCCGATCACACAGGTTCTGATCGAAAAGTGCATCAGCGGCTGGAAAGAAATCGAGTTTGAGGTGATCCGTGACCGCAAGGGCAACGTCATCACCGTCTGCTCCATGGAAAACTTCGATCCGGTCGGCGTACACACCGGCGATAGTATCGTTATCGCCCCGACTGTAACTCTGACAGATCGGGAATACCAGATGCTGCGTACCGCTGCGATCAATATTATTTCCGAACTGAAGGTAGAGGGCGGCTGTAACTGTCAGTTTGCACTGCACCCCACCAGCATGGAATATGCAGTCATTGAAGTAAACCCCCGTGTATCCCGTTCTTCTGCACTGGCTTCCAAGGCGACCGGTTACCCGATCGCAAAGGTTGCCGCAAGAATCGCGATCGGCTACACACTGGACGAAATTGTCAATCAGGTTACCGGCAAGACCTACGCCTGCTTCGAGCCGGCTCTGGACTACGTCGTTGTCAAGTATCCGAAGTGGGCATTTGATAAGTTTGTCTACGCAAAGCGGACACTGGGCACCCAGATGAAAGCGACCGGTGAAGTCATGGCAATCGGTACCAGCTTCGAAGAAGCCATTATGAAGGCTGTTCGTTCGACAGAACTGGGCGTAGATTCCATGAACATGAAGAAGTATGAAAAGATGCCTCTGGAAGAAATTATGGAGCGGCTGCAGGTCGTAGACGATGAGCGTGCATTCCAGCTGTATGAGGCAATGAAGCGTGGCAAGACGGTAGAAGAACTGCATGAACTGACCATGGTAGACTGCTGGTTCCTGAACAAGCTGATGAACCTGATCGAACTGGAACGGGAAATGGCTGCCAAGCCGCTGACCGAAGATCTGTACCTGCTGGCAAAGCAGTACGGCTATCTGGACGCGACCATTGAACGTATTTCCGGCAAGAAGTGCCCGATGCACCGCCATGCTGTATATAAAATGGTAGATACCTGTGCAGGCGAATTCAAGGCAGAAACGCCGTATTTCTACTCCACCTATGATGACGAGAACGAAGCGGAAGAATTCATTGAACGTCAGCACAGCGACAAGAAAAAGATTATCGTATTCGGTTCCGGTCCGATCCGTATCGGTCAGGGTATCGAGTTCGACTACTGTTCTGTACACTGCGTATGGACTCTGAAAGAAATGGGCTGTGAAGCAATCATCTGCAACAACAATCCGGAAACCGTTTCCACCGACTTCGACACCGGCGACCGTCTGTATTTCGACCCGCTGACAAAGGAAGACGTTGCCAATATCATCAACACCGAAAAGCCTTACGGCGTTGTGGTACAGTTTGGCGGACAGACTGCCATTAAGCTGACACGGTATCTGGCAGATATGGGTGTCAATATTCTGGGTACTTCTGCAGACGATATTGACGCTGCCGAGGACAGAGAGCGTTTTGATGAATTGCTGGGCAGATGCGGCATTCCGCGTCCGGCTGGTGAAACCGTCATGACGACCGAGGAAGCCCTCAAGGCTGCCAACGATCTGGGTTATCCGGTTCTGATGCGTCCGTCTTACGTACTGGGCGGTCAGAATATGATTATCGCACATTCGGACAAGGATATTGAAGAATATATGGCGATCATCACCAGCCATATGATTGAAAATCCGGTGCTGATCGATAAATATATGATGGGTACAGAAGTCGAAGTTGACGCGATCTGTGACGGCAAGGACTTCCTGATTCCGGGTATCATGGAGCACGTAGAGCGTGCCGGTGTCCACTCCGGTGACTCGATCTCCATTTATCCGGCACAGAACCTCAGCGAAAAGATTACTGATACCATCGTGCGTTATACCGGACTGCTGGCAAAGGAACTCCACGCAGTTGGTCTGATTAACATTCAGTACGTGGTATACAATAACGAAGTCTATGTAATCGAAGTAAACCCGCGTTCGTCCCGTACCGTGCCGTATATCAGTAAGGTAACTGGTATCCCCATGGTAGACATCGCAACCAAGATCATGCTGGGTGAAACCCTCCAGAGTCTGGGCTACAAGTCCGGTCTGTATCCGAAGGGCAAGTACGTTGCCGTCAAGGTACCGGTATTCAGCTTCGAAAAGCTACAGGACGTAGACACCATGCTCGGACCGGAAATGAAGTCCACTGGTGAGTGTCTGGGTATTGCCACCAATCTGGAGGACGCACTGCTCAAGGGGCTGATCGCCGCAGGCTATGACCTGAAGAAGGAAGGCGGCGTGCTGATTTCCGTCCGCGACAGCGACAAGCAGGAAATCATTGAGATTGCAGACAAACTGGCACGTATGGGCTTCGAACTGTACGGTACAAGCGGTACCGCAGCCGTGCTGAACCATAACATGATCGCCACCAATCTGGTAAAGAAAATCTCTGACGGAGAACCGAATACCATTACACTGCTGGAAAGCGGCAAGATCCACTATATGATCTCCACTTCGGCAAAGGGTCGTCTGCCGGCAAGAGATAGCGTAAAGATGCGTCGGAAGTCTGTAGAACGTTCGATCTGCTGTCTGACTGCGATCGATACAGCCAAGGCTCTGGCAAACGTGCTGGAATCCGGCCGCAGCATTGATGATGTAGAAATGGTCGATATTACAAAGATCTGACTTTAAAAATCACGCAAACCGTGGCGGACGGGGAGATTTCCCGCCCGCCCTTTTTGCTGTTGAAAGGAGAAATTGTCATGGCATATGAACAGATGCTGGTGCCGGTTCTGGAAAAGCAGGCACTTGCTAAAAATATTTATCGCATGGTGCTGCAATGCCGTTCCATTGCACAGCAGGCAGCGTGCGGACAGTTTGTGCACCTGCTGCCTGTAGGCTGCACGCTGCGTCGCCCGATCTCGATCTGTGAGATCAACAAAGCTGCCGGAACCCTGACCATTGTGTTTGAGGTAAAAGGCACTGGTACCGATGCTCTCGCCAATGTGCGGGTAGGGGAAAACGTGGATATTCTCGGACCGCTGGGACATGGCTTCACCATTCTGCCGGAGGCAAAACATGTGGTAGTCGTTGGCGGCGGTATCGGCAATCCGCCTATGCTGTCGCTGGCACAGGTGTATGGCGAACGTGCCACAGCAATATGTGGTTTCCGTTCGGCAAACATTGTCACATTGCAGGACGAATTCCACGCATCTGGTGCGGAAACCATTCTCTGTACCGATGACGGCACTGCCGGCAGACAGGATTTGGTTACAGAGCCGCTGAAAGAACAGCTTGCAAAGGGCGATGTGGACATGGTATATGCCTGTGGCCCACGCCCCATGCTGAAATTCGTGGCTGCCGCCGCAAAGGAATATGGCGTTCGCTGTGAGGTTTCCATGGAAGAACGCATGGGCTGCGGCATTGGTGCCTGTCTGGTATGTGCATGCCAGCTGAAACGGGAAGGCAAATCCGTGATGGGACACGTCTGCAAAGACGGTCCGGTATTTCCGGCAGAGGAGGTTGTTTGGTAATGGCAAATTTAGCAGTAAATGTAGCCGGCGTATCCTTTAAAAATCCGATCATTCCGGCATCAGGCGTATTTGGCTACGGCAGAGAGTACGAGAAACTGTTCCCGTTTTCGGAACTGGGCGGCATTGCCACCAAGGGTACAACCGGACAGCCCCGTCCGGGCAATCCGGCTCCCCGTATCGCCGAAACTCCCAGCGGTATGCTGAACTCGGTAGGGTTGCAGAATCCGGGAATCGACGCGTTTCTGGAACGGGAACTGCCGAATCTCCTGACAAAGGATACTGTGATTCTGGCAAATATTGCCGGTTCTACCGTAGAGGAATGCGTTTCCATTGCGGAAAAGCTGGACGAAACCGATGTGCATATGATCGAATTGAACATCTCCTGCCCTAACGTGAAAAAGGGCGGGGCAGCGTTTGGCGTGCACTGTGAGAGTGCGGAAATGATTACCGCAGCAGTGCGAAAGGCAACCAAGAAGCCGCTGATCGTAAAGCTTTCTCCCAATGTCACCAGCATTACCGATATTGCCAAGGCAGTGGAATCCGCCGGTGCCGACAGCGTTTCCCTCATCAATACCCTTTTGGGCATGCGGATCAATATCGAAAATCGCCGCCCGATTCTGCGGAACAACGTCGGCGGCATGTCTGGCCCTGCGGTTTTCCCCATTGCTGTGCGTATGGTATGGCAGGTCGCACAGGCGGTTTCCATTCCGGTAATCGGTATGGGCGGCGTATCCAGCGGTACAGATGCCATTGAAATGATGATGGCAGGTGCCAGTGCTGTGCAGGTAGGAGCTGCTATTTTCACCGATCCCTATGCTCCGGTTCGCATCATTTCGGAGATGAACGACTGGCTGGACGCACATCATATTGCTTCGGTGCAGGAAATTATCGGCACCGTGCAGCCGTGGTAAGTGAGGCGTTTTATGATTATTATGGGCGTAGATTTCGGCGATGCCCGTACAGGGCTTGCTGTTTGCGATAAGGGCGAAATGCTGGCTTCTCCGGTTGGGGTGATTTCGGAAAAGGATTTTACCCAGTGTCAGGAAAAAGTCGCTGCCGCTGCTAAGGAACACCGTGCAGAACTGCTGGTGGTAGGCTATCCCAAGAACATGAACGGTACCGTGGGAGAACGTGCGGAACTGTGTCAGAAGTTCGGGGACGGTCTGAAAGAACTGACCGGTTTGCCGGTGGTGATGTGGGACGAACGCTGTACCACAGTTTCAGCACATTCCTACCTGAATGTCACCAATACCAGAGGCAAAAAGCGGAAAGCCGTGGTAGATGCTGTTGCGGCAACGATTATTCTGGAAAGCTATCTGGCATACCGGAAGAATCAGGCGAATGCCGAATAAAAAATACAAAATCCCCGAAACCGGATTTGTTCCGGCTTTCGGGGATTTTTTTATGTATGTTGTATGCAATTCAGTGCTTTTTCTTATAGAGATTCTTCGCGGTGCATGGGGATTTGTTCTGCTCCCAGCTTTTCCAGATTCTCATGAATGCTGCGGTTGTCTGCCTTTTTGATCATGTTTTCTCTAGCACGCTTGAACTTGTTCACTTCACCGTGGCGGCTGGGGCCGCCTACACAGCCGCCGTCGCAGGCCATGCCCTCGATAAAGTCGCCGGAGAATCTGCCCATTTTCAGCATCAGCAGGGCACGTTTGCAGGCATCAGTGCCGTTGCAGCGTTCCACATTGACTTCGTCGGTCACGCCCTGTTCTTTCATGCCCTCCAATACGGCATCTGTCACACCGCCGCTGTTGCCGAACCATTTGCCGAAAGTGCTGGACTGCTGATTGGTTTCCTCTGCTTCGTGAATGGTAACGCCCTTGGCACGGATAATGGCACGGATCTCACCGTAGGTCATGGCGTAGTCTGCACTGCCCTCAATGTGCTGGTCGATGACTTCGCTCTTTTTGGCGATGCAGGGACCTACAAAAACAGTTACCGCTTCCGGATCCTTGGACTTGATCCAGCGGGAAACTGCACACATGGGGGAAACGGTAGTGGAGATATTGTCGATCAGATCCGGATAGTGCAGACGAATCAGATTGACAAAGCCGGGGCAGCAGGAGGTTGTCAGCTTTTTGCCCTCCCGATATGCTTCCGCCCACTCCGCTGCTTCGGCATAAGCGGTCATGTCACCGCCCAGTCCGACTTCTACCAGATCGGTAAAGCCCACTTCCTTCAGAGTGTTCCGCCAGCTTTCGAAAGTAATGCCTTCGCCGAACTGTCCTTCTGTAGAGGGAGCAAACATGGCATAGACATGTTTGCCGTCCACTAGTGCCTGACAGACATCTACCAAGCAGGACTTAGAACTGATCGCACCGAACGGGCAGCTATGGATACATCTGCCGCACTGGATACATTTTTTCTCGTCAATGATACAGATGCCGTTTTCGTCCATGGAAATCGCTCCTACCGGACAGCTCCGGCGACATGGGCGAATCAGGTCTGCAATGGCGTTGTAGGGACATGCTGCCGCACACTTGCCGCATTCCCGACATTTCTGCGGGTCAATGTGTGCCCGCGTACGGCCAATATCGATTGCCCCGAAATTACAGGACTGCTGACAGGCTTTCCCCATGCACTTTTGGCAGTTGTCTGTGACAACATAGCGGGAAATAGGGCAGTCCTCACATGCCGCCTGTACGACTTGTACCACAAGGTCGTTGTGTGATCCCTGCGGAGCCTTCCCCTCTGCAAGGCGGATTCGCTGCCGGACAATTTCCCGTTCTTTGTAGACACAGCAGCGGTATTTTGCTTTCGGGCCGGGCATCATGCGATAGGGCAGCTCGTCTTTTTCTGTTTCAAATTTTCCGGCGAAAACCAATTTTGCGACTTCGCACAGAATATCATGTTTGATCTGAATGATCGTACCATCATTTGTTACCATATGGACCTCCGTTGCAGTTGTTGCAATTCTTCTTTTTCTATTATACCATGAAATTTATCGTTTGTAAAGACAAGATTGTTAGGGCAAATTTGCAGCAAAAATGCCCCAGCCGTAAAAAAACAGCAGGGGCATCAAAACATAATTTATTTCTATGGCAATACCGCACAATCTTTGTGCGGTATTGCCATAGATTACAGCAAAGACAGGACTTTCTGCATCACGGGGAATGCTTCCGCATCTGTCAGACCGAAGTCCATTTCTTTATATGTCCAGGCAGCCCGTCCGATGTGATGCTTTTCAAATACAGCGGAAATAGTCTGATACCAATGCAGAGTGCTTTCCAGATCTGCCTGATGAATGACACCGTACTCGCTGCAATACAGAGGCACATCATATTTTTCCGCAGCAGAAATTGCCGCAGAAAGATTTGCTTCAAAGAAAGAAGTTTCCACATCTGTGAGCCCTTCATGCAGAAGTGAACCGATATATTCCTTGCTGAATGCAGCGGACCAGCGGCGATAGTTGGCGAGAGTGTCCGGATATGCAATGTGGAAGTTCTTCGGCATACCCTTGATCCACTGTGCAGTCTGATGTGTGAAAATGATCGGATCATAGCAGTGGAAACTGTAGACGATGCGGGAATCTGCCGGTGCATCCAGCAGTGTCACACCGTCGGCACCGTTGTAGTGAATGCCGCCTGCCAGAATAAAAACATCCGGTGCAACAGAGCGGATCGCTGCAATGGCGTTGGCAGCGATCTGGTTCCAGTCTTTTGCTGTGTGCATGTCTGCCGCTTCATTCAGCAGTTCAAAAGCAACAATATCGCTGTCATTTCCAAAGCGTTTTGCGAATTCCTGCCAAAGAGAGATAAAGCGAGCCTGCAATGCCAGATTGGTGAAGAATTCGCCGGAATCTGACTCATCGGCAAAAGAATAGCCGGCAGTTTTGTGCAAACTCAAAATCATGTGCAGATCGTACTTTCTGCACCAGAGAATGCACTGCTTGATCCAGCGAAAACCGTCTTCCTTGAGAATGCCGCCCTCGGATTCTACCAATTCATAGTCCACCGGAATCCGGACGTGATCCAGTCCCCAGCGGGCAACTGTTGCAAAGTCCGCTTCCGTGATAAATGTCTGATAATGCTTTTCGGTATGCTCTTTCTGTGAAAACCAGCCGCCAAAATTGATACCATGCTGATAGCCTTTCCAAATACGCATGATGTGACCTCCTGTCAATCGAAATAGCAGTGGCTGTTGTCTGTTACGGAAGCAATTTTCTATTTGAATTGCTTTGAATCCGCTATGCTTATGAAGCGGACACGTGAAAACGAGAGCCGTGGGGAATGCTGCTGAACACCAAATAATTCCAGAGTCAATACCCCTTTAAAATATCTGCATTTTCATTTTACGAGGAATATCAAAAAAATGATACCAAAAAACTTGCTTTTTTGATAGAAATGTGATATAATATTTCTGTACAGGATAAATGCAACTTTTTGGGTCCTGAAATCATAGAGTAATTATAGGAATTTCTTACTTTTCCCATGTTTCCGTAAAAAACCAGCAGAGGCCGATGTGTATTTTCCAGTTGTTCTGGAAAATACAGTACTTTTTTCAGTGCAGGTTGCCGGAGAGGACGGATAGAGCAGGATTTTGTTATAGATTTGTTTCTGAAAGAAATTCTATGTTTATTCACATTTAAGGCGATATAAAATAGTGGGAGGAGATTTTCATGACATTGGAATTAGAATGGCAAAAAGCAGAGCAGGAACGGCAGGAGGATACGCACCAGCACGAGCCGCCGGAAGTCGAATTTGGCTTTTATAATCAAGTGCAGCAGGGCGATGTGGATGCAGTGCAGGAAAATCTGCGATCCGGATTATATCGGCAGATCGCCATGAGAGTAAGGCTTTCTGACGATTTGGTGCAGAATTTCCGGTATCACTGTATTGTCTGTCTGTCAATGGTATCGCGGTTCTGTATTGAAGGCGGCATGCCGGGGGAACAGGCATATCGTATGAGCGATTTCTATATTCGTAAAATTGACACGGCAACGACTATCGATCAGGTGGAGAAACTGCATGATGCCGCTTGTATGGATTATGTCAAGCGAATGCAGCAGCGGAAAATCAAGCAGGTCTGTTCCAAGCCGGTTTCACTGTGCCTGAACTACATCTATTCACATATGCACGAAAAAATTTCCACAGAGGAACTTGCTGTGGAAGTGCACCTGCACCCCAGTTACTTATCCCGTCTGTTTCGGGAGCAAATGGGCTGTACGCTGCACGATTATATTTTAGATCAAAAGATTCAGTCTGCCAAACGCATGCTGCAATTTTCCGACCGCAGCTACGCTGAAATTGCAAACCTGCTGGCGTTTTCTTCCCAGAGCCATTTCATACAGGTCTTTTCCAGAAAAGTCGGCGTTACGCCGAAGCAGTTTCGGGAGGCGGAATTTCGTTCAAAACTGATGCGTGGAGAACAGGAATGACAAAAAGCAGTCCGCGGCAAACGGACTGCTTTTGAAACTGTTTTTGCAATAGGTCAGATTATACCATGACGACAGCATTTCCCAACAGCTTGAAATCCCGACAGCTTTTGCAGAGATCATTCAAAAATGCGGCAATGCTCCGGTCGCGGAGATTGCCCTTGAAGTCGATGTGAAAAACAACGTCGAAGCTGCCGTCCCGAATGGGTCTGCTTTCGATTTTGGTCATGTCCAGTCCATACAGGAAGAATTTGTTCAGAATTCGGCTCAGGCTGCCGGGCTCGTTGGAAATGGACAGCATCACGGAAATCACAGATGCATTTTCCGCCACCTGCATGTCCTTGGTGATGCAGATAAACTGGGTGAAGTTCGGGACAACATTGGAAATACGGGAAGCCAGAATCTGTAGGCGGTTGTGCTTGGCACAGTCTTCGGAACAGATCGCGGCAATGGTCTTGTCACCGGATTCTGCCACCATTTTGGCAGCAGTGGCGGTGTTGCTGTAGTCGTGGCTGTGGAGAGAACGTGCATCTAAGAAATCGCTGCACTGAGAGAGTGCCTGCGGGTGGGAATACACTTCGGTGATGTTCTCCATTTTAGCATCCGGCAGGGCAGCCAGACAGTGCATCACTTCTACCTGATTCATTGCAGTGATAAAGAAGCTGTACTTTCCCATCAGATCTACGGTCTGTGTAACCGTTCCGGAGGTGCTGTTGTAAATGGGCAGAACGCCGTATTCCAGTTCGCCGGATTCTACTGCTTCAAAGACCTGCTCAAAGGTCGGATAGAACTGAATGTGCCGTTCCGGAAAGAATGCCTGTGCGGCGGTTTCGGAGTTTGCACCCACGGTGCCCTGACAGCCGACACGGACGGCTTCCTTCATGCGGGGCGTTTTGAAACTGGGGGCATCTTCGGCAGCGACCAGCATTTTCTGCTGTAACTGGGAGCTGATGCTCATCATGTTGGCGAACATGGTGCGGGAAGCCAGTCCCAGTCCCTCTTTGGCATTCTGTTCTACGCGATCGAGGATCTGCTGTTCCCGTCCTGCCTGAAAAACCGGCATGTTGTGTGCTTTTTTATATCTTGCAACATCTTGGCAGAGAAGCATGCGTTCTTCAAATAAAGACTGGATCTGTTTGTCCAGCCGGTCGATCTCATTGCGGATTTCCTGTAATTCCATGTTGTATTCCTTTCTGTGAAGGGATTTTCGGTGCAGATGCGGTGTTGCCCTTGAAATTTGCGGGAGGTTTCTTTCTGTGAGAACAACTTCTGCTACCGTGTGCAAAGTATGCTAACTTCCATTATACACAATTATTTTTCAAAAATCAAGATAAAATTTTGAATAGCTATTGAAAACGGCAATCGTTTTGTGCTATAATGAAATGTACGTGTGAAACGAGGCAGGCACTGACCTGCAAACAGGAGGGCTGGAAATGCGGATTTTAGGAATCGATCCGGGCTATGCCATTGTAGGTTTTGGAGTGGTGTCCTATCACGGGGCGGATTTTACGCCGCTGGAATACGGGGCAATTACCACAGAAGCCGGCACACGGTTTGCAGCACGTCTGACGGCGATCTATGACGATCTGGATTTTTTGCTGAAACGGTTTCAGCCGGACTGTATCGCGATTGAACGGCTGTACTTCACTTCCAACCAGAAAACGGTGATCGATGTGGCACAGGCACGCGGTGTTATCGTCCTCTGTGCGGAGCAGCACCAGATTCCGATGTATGAGTACACACCCCTGCAAGTCAAGCAGGCGGTCGTGGGCTATGGAAAGGCGGAAAAGCGGCAGGTCATGGATATGACAAGGCGAATTCTGAAGCTGGCACAGATCCCGAAGCCGGACGATGCCGCCGATGCCCTTGCCCTTGCGATTTGCCACGGACATTGTGCGACCGGCGTGCAGCTGCAAAAGAGAATCATCAAAGCAGGAGATACAATATGATATATAGTGTACATGGAAAACTGATCGCCAAAGAACCGGCAATGGCAGTGGTGGAATGCGGCGGCGTAGGGTATGCCTGCCGTACCACTCTGCATACACTGGGGCAGGTGGGAAATCTCGGTGAAACCGTTCTGCTGTATACGGCCATGAGCGTGCGGGAAGATGCCGTAGAATTATTTGGCTTTTCCACACAGCAGGAATTGCAGTGCTTTCAGCTTCTGACCTCGGTTTCCGGCGTGGGACCGAAGGCAGCCCTTTCCATTCTGTCGGATCTGACACCGGATCAGTTCCTGTTGACAGTGGCTTCCGGTGACAGCAAGGCACTGACACGTGCCAAGGGCATCGGGGCAAAGTCTGCCCAGCGAATCGTCATGGAACTCAAGGATAAGATCGCCGGCGATGCCACCGGGCTGCTCTCCGGCACTGCCGGTGCAGGAGAGATTGCGGCGGCGACCCAGTCCGGCGGCAATGTGGGCGAAGCTATCGAAGCTCTTGTCACGCTGGGCTATACCCAGAGCGAAGTGGCACCGATCGTGGCAAAGCTGGATCCGTCCCTGTCGTCCTCCGACCTGATTCGGCTGGCGTTACAGGAATTCGGAAAACAGCGTAACTTTTGAGAGAGAGGGAATCAACCAAAATGATTGAAACCAGTGATATGCAGTTTGAGGAGCGTATGGTGACACCCCGCGAAGTGGAAGAAGACCGCGAAGCAGAAGTGACACTCCGTCCGCAAACGCTGGTGGAATATATCGGACAGGATAAAGTCAAAGAAAATCTGGCAGTCTATATCGAGGCAGCCAAGCGGCGTGGCGATCCTTTGGATCACGTGCTGCTGTACGGGCCTCCGGGACTGGGAAAAACGACCTTGTCCTCGATCATTGCCCACGAAATGGGCGTGAATCTTCGTGTGACAACTGGTCCGGCAATTGAAAAAGCCGGTGATCTGGCGGCGATCCTGACCAATTTGCAGCCGAATGACGTGCTGTTTATCGATGAGATCCACCGCCTGAACCGTCAGGTAGAGGAAATCCTGTATCCGGCACTGGAAGACCATGCCATTGATATTATCATGGGAAAAGGACCGTCAGCACGTTCGCTGCGGGTGGATCTGAACCCGTTTACATTGGTAGGGGCAACCACCAGAGCGGGGCAGCTTTCCAGCCCGCTGCGTGACCGCTTCGGCGTAATTCTGCGGCTGGAACTGTACACCACAGAACAGCTGACGGATATTGTCCGTCGGAGTGCAATGCTGCTGAAGATCCCGTGCTCCATTGACGGGGCAATGGAAATTGCAGGACGTGCCAGAGGGACACCCCGTATTGCCAACCGTCTGCTCAAGCGGGTGCGGGACTTTGCCGATGTCATGGGCGACGGTGAGATCACACAGGAAATCGCCCACATGGCACTGGATCGTCTGGAGATTGACGAACTGGGACTGGACAGCAACGACCGCCGTATGCTGGAGATGATCATCAAGGGCTATAGCGGCGGACCGGTAGGACTGGAAACGCTGGCTTCTGCACTGGGTGAAGAAACGGTCACACTGGAAGATGTGTGCGAGCCGTACCTGATGCAGCTGGGCTTTCTGGCGAGAACGCCGCGGGGACGCTGTGCTACTGCATTGGCGTATCAGCATCTGGGCTATCAGCAGCCGGATTCCGGCGGCGGTATGGACGGTCAGATGAAATTTTCCACAGAAGAATCTTAAAGCAACACTGTACAAAGCTTGCCTGACGGCTTTGCGTGCAATCGCATTTTGTGCGGTGTTGCCTAAAAATATCAAATCATTGACAAAAACATCGGAGTGATCTCCGTATGTATGAAAGGAACATAAGAATCATGGGTAGATTGTTTGGGACAGACGGTGCGAGAGGTGTCGCAATTACAGAACTGACATGTGAAATGGCAATGCAGATCGGTCGTGCCGCTGCATTGGTGCTGACAAAAGAGGCGAAGCATCGTGCGAAAATTTTCATCGGCAAGGACACCCGCATTTCCTCAGATATTCTGGAAGCGGCTCTTTGTGCCGGCATTTGTTCGGTAGGAGCAGAAGCGGTAAAGCTGGGCGTTGTTCCCACACCGGCTGTTGCATATCTGGTGCGGACACACGGTGCAGATGCCGGCGTGATGATCTCCGCATCGCATAACAGCGTGGAATTCAACGGTATCAAACTGTTTGCTGCTACCGGTTATAAGCTGCCGGACGCGATCGAAGCGGAGATCGAAGCACTGATTCTGGATCATCCGGAGCAGATCACATTGCAGTCCGGCACCGCAGTCGGTGCCATTTCGGAATACGCCAACGCCAAGGAGGACTATATTTCCTATCTGGCGAGCTGCATTGTCGCAGACTGTACCGGCATGCGTGTGGTTCTGGACTGTGCCAACGGCAGTTCCTCCGCAACAGCAGAATCCCTGTTCACTCGTCTGGGGGCAGAGGTACATATGCTCAGTGCATCACCGGACGGCACCAATATCAATAAGAACTGCGGCTCCACTCACATGGAAAACTTGATGGAATATGTAAAGACCCACGAGTGTGATCTGGGTCTGGCATTTGACGGTGATGCAGACCGTTGTCTGGCAGTGGACGAGAACGGCAAACTGGTGGACGGCGATAAGATCATTGCCATTTGTGCTCATGCATTGCAGCAGGAGGGCAAGCTGAAAAAGAATACTGCCGTTGTGACTGTGATGACAAATCTGGGCTTCTTCCATTTTGCCAAGGCAAACCAGATCGCCACGAAGGCGACCAAGGTTGGTGACCGCTATGTGCTGGAGGAAATGCTCTCCGGCGGCTATAACATCGGCGGCGAACAGAGTGGCCATATCATTTTTCTGGACGAAGCCACTACCGGCGACGGCGAATTGTCCGGCATCAAGCTGCTGGAAATTCTCAAGAAGTCCGGAAAGAAGATGAGCGAACTGGCGGGTCTGATGGAGTGCTTCCCGCAGGTGCTGTACAATGTGACCATTCAGCCCCAGAAAAAGGGACTGTGGCAGGACGATGCCGACATTGCAGCAGTCATTGAAAAGCATACCTCGATCCTCGGCGACAACGGCAGAATCCTCGTGCGGGAAAGCGGTACCGAACCGCTGATCCGCGTCATGGTAGAGGGAAAGAACGCCGGTCAGATCGAAGCCGCTGCACAGGAGATCACAGAACAGGTCAAGATTTTTGCCGCATCATAATGCAGGATAGATAAAGGAGTAGCCCGAATTGAGAGTAGCAAATGGTTGGAAACAATATCGCATTTTAGACACTTCGCAATTGGAAAAGCTGGAGAACTGGCACGGTGTCACACTGGTACGCCCTGATCCGCAGATCATCTGGAAGACCCCGAAAAAACACCCCGCATGGAACAGGGCGGACGGACATTACAGCCGCTCGTCCTCCGGCGGCGGAAGCTGGGCGTTTTCCAAGAAGCTGCCGCCGTTTTGGGAAATGGAATATGAACCGCTGGGGCTGACATTCAAGATTCAGCCCACTGGCTTCAAGCATACCGGATTATTTCCGGAGCAGGCAGTGAACTGGGACTGGATGGCAGAGCAGATCCGCAACGCCGGCAGACCGATCTCTGTCCTGAACCTGTTCTCCTATACCGGCGGTGCAACGCTGGCATGTGCCTCCGCCGGTGCTTCTGTGTGCCACGTGGACGCGTCCAAGGGCATGGTACAGTGGGCAAGGGAAAATGCCGCACTGTCCGGACTGACGGAAAAGCCCATTCGCTGGATCGTCGATGACTGCGAAAAGTTTGTGGCACGGGAGATTCGCCGCGGCAGAAAATACGATGCCATCATTATGGACCCGCCCAGCTACGGCAGAGGTCCGGGCGGTGAGGTCTGGAAGCTGGAGGAGAATATTTTCGATCTGGTAGAACTCTGTTCCGGCGTGTTGTCGGAAAATCCGCTGTTCTTCCTGCTGAACAGCTATACCACCGGACTTTCTCCCGCAGTAATGGGGTATCTGCTGGGGAGCGTTCTGAACCCGAAATTCGGCGGCGGGGTGACAGCCGATGAGATCGGGCTGCCGGTAGAACAAAGCGGCATGGTATTGCCCTGCGGTTCTACTGCGATCTGGAAAAAATAGGGGAAACGTTGAATAAAGCTTGTGCGGTAAGATGCGTAGTCAGATTTTTCGGCAGATTGCGTGCAAAGCCGTCAGGCGTGCTTTATTCGGTGTTTCCTGAGAGCAGCACTGCATAACGCTGTTTGTGTGGTGCTGTCGGAAGTCTATGCGTCGAAAACAATGGGGAACGTTGCTTCTGGGGGTGCTTTCTTTGGCGGCGGACTGCTTCGCAGCAGGGATACAGTATCTGGATCGCCGCTATGTGTATGGGAACCCGCCGGAGGGCATCGCAGAAATGGTGCACTTTTTTGCTCCGTATGGGTTGTTCGCAGCGGGTGTGGCGGTACTGGTGGTGCTTCTGCTGCTGGTATTCCGGCAAAAATAGAGATACGGCAGGAATTTTCTGCCCGTATTGCCTGAAAAAAGGAGAAAATACCGTGGAAAAACTGATTGCGGCAGAGCATCTGTCATTTCACTATACCGACGAGGAGGGAAAACCAGCTTCTCCGGAAATCCTGAAAGATCTGACTCTGACACTGGAAGCAGGCTCTTTTGTGGCAGTTCTGGGACACAATGGCTGCGGCAAGTCTACGCTGGCGAAACATATGAATGCCATTCTGCTGCCCACCGGCGGCAAAATGTGGATTGCCGGCATCGATACCTGTGACGAAGAAAAGCTGTATGAGATCCGGCAGCATGTGGGTATGGTATTTCAGAATCCGGATAATCAGATCGTGGCAACGATCGTCGAAGAAGATGTGGCTTTCGGACCGGAAAATCTGGGGCTACCGCCGGAAACCATACGGGAACGGGTGGACGATGCTCTGAAAGCGGTCGGCATGTACGAGTATCGCATGCATGCTCCCAATCAGCTTTCCGGCGGACAGAAACAGCGAATCGCCATTGCCGGCATTATCGCCATGCGTCCGTCCTGCATTGTGCTGGACGAGCCCACAGCGATGCTGGACCCGAAAGGTCGTATGGAGGTCATGAAGACCATTCGCATGCTGAACCGTTCCTATGGCATTACCATTGTGCTGATTACCCACTATATGGAAGAAGCAGCACAGGCAGATCGTGTGATCGTCATGGACGACGGAAACATTCTGCTGGACGACCGTCCGGAAGAAGTGTTTTCCCATGTGGAACAGATGAAAGCAATCGGACTGGACGTGCCGCAGGTGACGGAACTGGTGTATGAACTGCGGCAGCAGGGGATTCCGCTGGACAGTCATATTATCAGTGAAGATGCCGGCGTAGAGGCAATTTTGCAGAACATGGCGTGAAATGAGGTGTGCAAGTGGCAACGATACAGACAGAAGGACTGACCTATCGCTATGGCATTGGGACACCTTTTGAAAAAACGGCAGTAGATCATGTAGATCTGGAAATTGAAGCAGGCTCCTTTGTGGGAATTATCGGGCATACCGGCTCCGGCAAATCCACGCTGATTCAGCACCTGAACGGGCTGTTGCGTCCCACAGAGGGAAAGGTTCTGCTGGACGGTGTGGACATCTGGGCAGACAAGTCGAAAATGCGGCAGATGCGGTTTCGGGTAGGACTGGTGTTCCAGTATCCGGAGTATCAGATCTTCGAGGAAACCGTGGCGAAAGACATTGCCTTTGGTCCGCGGAATATGGGACTTGCTGAAGAAGAAGTACAGGCACGTGTACAGGAAACGGCTGCCATTGTGGGGCTTTCTGAGGAAATCCTGAAGCAGTCGCCTTTTTTGCTGTCCGGCGGTCAGAAACGCCGTGTGGCAATTGCCGGCGTTATGGCAATGCGTCCGGAGGTGCTGATTCTGGACGAGCCTACCGCCGGACTGGATCCCCGCGGACGGGAGGAGATTCTACAGGAGATTCAAGCGTATCACAATCAAACCGGAGCGACCATTTTGTTGGTTTCTCACAGCATGGAAGATGTGGCACGGCATGCAAAAAAAATTCTGGTGATGAATGCGGGAAAGGTGTTCTGTTACGATACGGTGGCAAATGTTTTCCGCCGTTCGCAGGAACTGCAGGCGATCGGTCTGGCAGTGCCGCAGATCACCCGCATTTGTGATGCACTTCGTGCCAAGGGCGTGCCGCTGACAGATGATATTTTCACCGTGGAGCAAGCAAAACAGCAGCTTCTGGAATGGTATCATCGGATAAGAGGAGGGCAGGGAACATGCTGAAAGACATTACGATCGGACAATACTTCCCCGGCTCTAGTCCGGTGCACCGCATGGACCCGCGGTTCAAGCTGATCATGACGCTGTTGTTTATTGCCATGCTGTTTATGGGACAGCATCTGTACTCCATTTGTTTCGGAATTGTGTTTTGTATTCTGGCACTGGCTCTGTCCCACATTCCGGTGAAGCTGATCTGGAAAAGCATCAAACCGCTGATACCAGTGCTGCTGATCACAGCGATTCTAGACCTTTTCATGGTGGACAGCGGTGATGTGTATCTTCACTGGCATTTTCTGAAAATCACAGCAGGCGGCGTGCGGACGGCGATTTTAATGGTTACACGAATCATTGTGCTGCTGGCAGGGTCTTCGCTGCTGACTTATACCACTTCGCCCATTGCTCTGACAGATGCCATCGAACGGCTGCTGTCCCCGCTGAAAAAGCTGCATGTGCCGGTGCATACGTTTGCCATGATGATGACGATTTCTCTCCGGTTTATTCCTACGCTGCTGGAAGAAACGGACAAGATCATGACGGCACAGAAAGCACGGGGAGCCAGCTTCAGTGAGGGCAATCTGTTGCAGCGTGCCAAGGCACTGGTGCCGATTCTGGTACCGCTGCTGGTGTCGTCTTTTCACCGTGCGGAAGAACTGGCAACGGCAATGGAATGTCGCTGTTACCGCGGGGAAACCGGCAGAACCAAAATGCGGCAGCTGCATGCTGCCGGACAGGATTATGCAGCAATGACAGTGACGCTGCTGTTGTTTGCCGGTGCGGTAGCGGTAAAAATCATCTTTTAAGGAGGATTTGCATGGAAATAACACCGTCTGTGAAAACGCCGCTTTCTCAAACAAATGCAAAAAGTCAAAAGAGCCGCATTTTTCTGCTGCTGTCGTTTAGTATCCCCATGCTGTTTCTGGCGGTAGGGCTTGTGCTGCAGAACGTGCACCCTTTTGGAGATCAGCAGATTCTGGTGGTGGATTTCTGGCATCAGTATTACCCGTTCCTGCGGCTGCTGCATGAAAAATTGCAGCATGGAGGTTCTCTGCTGTATACATGGGATTCCGGCTTGGGTTCCAACTTCGTATCTATTTTTGCCTACTATGCTGCCAGTCCGCTGAACCTGCTGACGGCACTGGTGCCGGAAACATTTCTGCGTGATGCGGTAACATTGGTATTGCTATTGAAAGTCGGCTTTGCCGGCTTGTTTTTCGCATGCTTTCTCCGCGGCACATTCCGGAGAAATGATTTTTCCCTCTGTATCTTTTCCGTGATGTACGCTCTGTGCAGCTACATTCTGGGGTACTACTGGAATATCATCTGGCTGGATACAGTCGCCCTGCTGCCGCTGGTAGTGCTGGGACTGGTATATCTGGTGCGGGACGGAAAGTGCCGGCTGTACTGCATTGCACTGGGGCTGTCGCTGTTCACCAACTTCTATATCGGCATGTTCACCTGCATCTTTGCAGTGATCGCCTACTGTTGTCTGTGTGTGTGCTATCTTCGCTGGAAACAGCTGCCGATGCGGACATTGGCAATGGCAGGTTGTTCTTTGCTGGGCGGAGCGTTGGCGGCAATTGTGCTGATCCCCACTTATTACGCATTGCAGCTGACCTATAGTGTGAACAATGCGTTCCCTACGGCAGTGCAGTTTTATGAAAACTGGCGGACGCTGGCGGCAAATCTCATCAGCTTTCATGAACCGACTTCCAAGGACGGTCTGCCGAATCTGGCATGCGGCGTACTGCCGCTGGTGCTGATCGGACCATTTCTGCGTTCCGGCAGGATTCGGATTCGAGAAAAGATCATGGCAGTTCTGGTGCTGGCGTTCTTGATGATCAGCTGTAACTGCAATGTGCTGAACTATATCTGGCACGGATTCCATTTTCCGAATATGCTGCCTTATCGATTCTCATTTCTGTTTTCCTTTGCCCTGCTGACAGTGGGCTACCGTGCTTTCTTGGTCGTGCTGGAGGAAAAATGCCGCGTGTGGGACTTGCTGGCAATGCTGGCAGTGACAGTAGGTGTGTTCCTGATTGCATACAATGTGCAGGAAAACCGTGCTGTCTACTGGACAGCCGCACTGATGCTGTTGTATACAGGCATTATGCTGTTGGCATATCGGCAGATCTTCGGAAAGAAGATGCTGTATCTGGCGGTGTCGATCGTGCTGGCATTCGAGATGTTTCAGAACGTGAAGCTCGGTACAGAAACGGTTTCAACATCGGCATATACCGGTTATCCGGCTTCCTATACAGACGTAGAGAATCTGCTGGAACAAATCGATGAACAGGACGAAACGCCGTTTTACCGGACGGAACTTTCCACATGGTATACGCTGAATGATCCGGCGTTGTATGGCTATCACGGCGTTTCGCAGTTTTCTTCCATGGCAAATGAAAATGCCACCAAGTGGATCCGTTCGCTGGGCTTTCCGGCATCTGAGGCGGGAAACCGTTACTACTACGGCGGCGGCACACCGGTAGGAAATGCCTTTACCGGTGTTCGCTATCTAATCAGCCGAGCAAGCACAGTGCTGGACGACAGTGCGTGGGAGCAGATCGCTTCTTCGGAGTCCTGCTATGCGTACCGGAATCAGTACGACTTGCCCATTGGTTTCCGTGCCAATACCTCCTTGCTGGAATACGATCCGAATCCGGAGGCGAACCCGTTCGATAATCTGAACACGCTGTTCCGGTTGGCGACCGGCATTGAAACACCGTTGTTTACCATGCTGGAAGTGGACAGCGTGGATTATGAGGGAGCAGATGCCTTGAAAAACAGCTATGGCAACTACACATATCATGCCGATGCCAGTGCAGAATCTCACAGTCTGCAATACAATTATCGGGTGCCGCTGGATACAACACTGTATGGTTACATGAATTTGCAGGACGTTTCCAATATTACGATTCTGCAAAACGGCGTCTACAAGGGCTATTTCAACAATGGCAAGCAGGGATTCATTTTCCCAATGGGCACCTATCAGGGGGCGGATACGGCAAGTGTTTCTATGACTTTGCCCAAGGACGCAGTTTCCGGTCTGATCGTGCTGTATATGTATCAGATCAATCCGGACGTGCTGGAGCAGGGCTTTGCGGCGTTGCAGAACGGCGGCATTACGCTGACGGAAGCTTCAGACACTAAGCTTAGTGGCACTCTGACTGCGGAGCAGGACGGCGTATGCTATTTTTCGATTCCCTATGAATCCGGCTGGCATGCGAAAGTGGACGGCGTAAAAACCGAGATCACACCCATTGCCGGAGAAATGGTTGCCGTTCCGGTGACTGCGGGAACGCATACCATTACGCTGACCTATTGCCCGAAAGGTTTTGTGGCAGGGGCTTGCTGTACTGCCGGTGCGGTGTTGCTGCTGCTTGCCGTGTCTTTTGTGCAGTGGAAAACCGGAAAGCGGCTGTTGCAGCCGGTTCCGGAGGAACAGGCGGAATTTGCTGTTCCGGAAAAAGAAAAGGCGGAGGAAACAGAATCGTGAGAAATCTGAAAGTAACAATGGGCTTTCGCGGAACCAATTACCACGGGTTTCAGCGGCAGCCCAACGGCATCACTGTGCAGGAAGTGGTGGAAACAGCACTGTCACAGCTGTTCAACGAACCGGTGACCATACAGGGCTGCTCCAGAACAGACACCGGCGTGCATGCCAAGGAGTACTGCTTCACCATGCAGACGGAAAAACAGCTGCCGGAACGGAACTTCATTCGGGGAGCCTGCGGGTATCTGCCGGAGGATATTTCCATTTATCGGGTGGAGGAAATGCCGCCGGAGTTTCATGCACGGTTCAGCTGTAAGGCAAAGGAATATATGTACCGGATCCACAACAGCGAAAGCAAGAATCCGTTTACCACCGATCTGGAATTGCTCTATCGGCGGAAAATGGATATTCCGCTGATGCAGGAGGCGGCACAGCACTTTGTGGGCACCCACGACTTTGCAACGTTTTGTACAAATTACACAGAAAAACAGAATACCATTCGTACAATCCACGACATAACCATAGAAAAGCAAGGAAATACCGTGATTCTGCTTGTCAAAGGCAATGGTTTTTTGTATAATATGGTTAGGATACTGGTGGGGACGCTGTTGAGTGTCAACGAGGGAAGAATTGCCGTTTCCGAACTGGACGACCTTCTGGCATCTAAAAATCGTGTCCTCGCCGGAATCACCGCACAGGCACATGGACTGTACCTGAATCGGGTGTTTTATGAATAAAGCCTGTCGGAAAGGAGATCGTCAAAAAGCTTATGAGCTATGATTCTGATGATATGATCGAAAAGCGCAAGCGACGCAGTAAGCTGCGTTCTCTGCGGAATTTGCTGATATTCCTGCTGATCGTCGGCTTCTGCGGGTATTTGTATATACAGCGGGACGCGTGGATCCCGAAGCTGGAGGGGATCGGCGGACGGTACGATTCTGTGACGCAAAATGACGGCACACTGGCAGAGGGGAACTTCCCGCTGACCATTTCCGGAAGTTCCAGCTATCAGGCAGCGTTGGCAGATGACACCTTGTTTCTGCTGCATGATGCCTATCTGAGTACCTATTCTATGCACGGCGATGCAGGAGATAACCGGCAGCACGCGTTCCAGAACGCCACCATGAATACTGCCGGAAAATATGTATTGCTGTTCGAAAGCGGTGGCACCTCGTTCCGGCTGGACACCAGGCACAAAAATGTCTATGGCAAGTCTGTGGACAACAACATTCTTTCCGGTGTCGTCAGCGACAACGGAACTGTTGCCCTGATTACGGAGTCTGGCTCCTATGCCTGTGCCATTGTGGTATACGACAATACCGGAAAGCGGCTCTATCAGCGGAACTGTACGGAGTACGTGGTGGATCTGGCATTTCACAAGGACAGCAACGGCTTGTGTCTGACTTCAGTGAAAGTGGAAAATGGTGTGGTGCAGAGCACTGTCACCAGCATCACATTTAATCAGGTGGACACCCAGTGGACTTCCATGCCGCTGGAAACTTTGAGCGTCAAATCCGGTTTTTCCTCCAACGACAAATTCTGTGTGGTGGGAAATACTGCTTGTGCATACTATAGCAGTGCCGGCGAAATGCAGGGAACATATAACTATAACGGCACACTGGTCAGTGCAGATCTGGAAAACGGAAAGGCTGCCTTAATCATACAGGACGACCAGAAGCGAAACACCTCGCTGGTGCTTCTGGATCAGTCTGTTTCCAGTCCGAAAGTGTTGTCTATTGACAGCACTGCGGAAGAAGTACGGGTGTGCGACGGCGATGCTATTGTCATGAGCCGCGGAAATATCACTTCCTATGATTTTTCCGGTACGGCACTGGCAACAGTAAATCTGGACGGTGCCTATACTTCGTTTCTGAAACAGGACGGTTATTTGTTCCTGCTGGGATATGATCAGATTGATCGTGTGGACTTTAAGGAGTAGCTTGTGGAATCTTTCATGCATCAGACGTGGTGGCTGTATGATCTGACAGTGTTGGCAGTGCTGATCCTCTGTATCTGGGGCGGCTGGCGGCGGGGTCTGATCAGTTCTGTTGCTGGTCTGCTGGGATATGCTGCGGCGGCATTGCTGGCAGGCGTTCTGGCTCAGCCGGCGGCAGAATATGTATACGACCGCTGGCTGGCAGAGCCATGTGCAGCGATTCTGGAACAGAAAATGGAACAGTATCATCTGGCAGACGATTTACAGCAGACGCTGGGGAATTATGGGATTCAGCTGGACGATGCGGCATTACAGCAGATCGCAGACAATCCGGACAATGCTTCGGAAGAGTTGTACAGCGTGGTGTCCCAGAAAACAGGACTGCCTGCGGAACTATTGCAGCAAGGACTGTCCCAGAGTATTGACAGTGCATCTTCTCAGCTGTTTACGGAGATGCCGTCATGGATGCACGAGGCGATCCTGCCGCAGCAGAGTTCACAGGAACTGCAAAACCGGACTGTACAGGCGGCGGCACTGGTGCTCTCCAGCAATACCAGCGATGCCGCAAAGCAGCTGACAAAGCTGTATGTTCGTCCGGTGCTGATTACAATGGTTAAAACATTTACTTTTTCAGTTCTATTTCTCTTGATTTCTGTATTGATTCAAGGTATAATAAAAGGACTATCTGCTTTCCGCCGCACCGAGGGCATACGCCTGACAGATCAGGCAGTTGGTGCCGGACTGGGAGTAGTGCAGGCAATTTTTCTGCTGGTGCTGATGGTCAAACTGACGGGGTGGATCGTGGAGCACGGCGAAAATCAGATTGCCTTTTTCAATCAGGCTGAAATTCAGAAGTCTGTTTTATTTCAGCATCTCTATCAGCTGATGCAATAAACCTATCAGAAAGGTGTGTAGAAAACGATGATGTTATGCAGTCGATGCAAAAAACGGCCTGCCGTGGTATTTATTACAGCGATGCAGGGCGAAAAGAAGAAAAATGATGGTCTGTGTCTGGTGTGTGCCAAGGAACTGCACGTGCCGCAGATCGATGAATATATGAAACAAATGGGAATTACCGATGAGGAACTGGAGCAGATCTCCAATCAGATGATGGACATGATGGACGGGGAAAGCTTTGAAATGGGCGGCTCCGGTGTAATGCCGCAGTTCCTGCAATCTTTCATGAAGGATCCGGGAAAAATTTTCGGGAATCTGAAAGATGACGGTGAGGAATCCAATGAATTGCAGACCGCAGACGGTGATGAAGAGATTCCGTCAGCAGACTACACAGAAATCCCAAGCGGTTCCAGACGGGAACGCCGTTCCAAGCGGAAAAAGGAACTGCGGTTTTTGGGCAATTACTGCACGAACCTGACCCGCCGTGCCGCAGAGGGCAAGCTGGACGCAATCATTGGACGAGATAAGGAAATTGCACGGGTGATTCAGATTCTCTCTCGCCGCACCAAGAACAATCCCTGTCTGATTGGTGAACCCGGTGTCGGCAAAACGGCAATTGCCGAGGGAATTGCTTTGCGGATCCACTCCGGAAACGTTCCCATGCATCTGAAAGATAAGCAGGTATACCTGCTGGATCTGACTTCGCTGGTTGCCGGTACCCAGTTCCGCGGACAGTTTGAAAGCCGTGTCAAGGGCTTGCTGGCAGAGGTGAAGCAGGAAGGCAACATCATTCTGTTTATCGATGAGGTGCACAATCTGGTAGGTGCCGGAAATTCTGAGGGTGCCATGAATGCAGCAAATATCCTGAAGCCTGCACTCTCCCGTGGGGAAGTACAGGTCATTGGTGCCACCACCTTTGAAGAATACCGCAAATATATCGAAAAGGATTCTGCACTGGAACGCCGTTTCCAGCCGGTAACGGTCAATGAGCCGACCGTAGACGAAACCATTGAGGTGCTGAACGGCATTGCAAAGTACTACGAATCCTATCACCGTGTGCACATTTCTCCGGAGATGATTCGTCTGTGTGCTGTGCTGTCAGAACGGTATATTACCGACCGGTTCCTGCCGGATAAGGCAATTGACCTGCTGGACGAAAGTTGTGCATGCACCAATCTGCGTTCTCCGGAAATCGAAGCTTATGATAAGCTGGCAAAGAAAAAGGAAGAACTGGAAGCCAAGGAAAAATCCATTGAAGATGAAACCGAGATCAACTTCGAAGAACTGGCTCAGGTCAAGGGCGAACTGATTCGTCTGAATACCAGTCTGGAAGAAGCTCAGAAGAAGCTGGACGAAGTGCAGGTGACTGCTGACGATTTGTCCAAGGTCATCGAATTGTGGACAGGGATTCCGGCACACAAGATCGCGGAAACTGAATTCACCAAGCTGGCACATCTGGAAGACCGCCTGAAAGCCCATATCATCGGACAGGACGAAGCAGTGGATTCGCTGGCAAAGGCGATCAAGCGGACGAGAGTACAACTAAGCCCTCGCCGCCGTCCGGCTTCCTTTATCTTTGTAGGGCCTACCGGCGTGGGAAAGACAGAATTGGTCAAGGTGCTGTCGCAGGAATTGTTCGACTCCAACGACCCGCTGATTCGTCTGGACATGACGGAGTTCATGGAAAAGCACTCTGTGGCACGTATGATCGGTTCCCCTCCGGGATATGTTGGCTACGATGAAGCCGGTCAGCTGACTGAAAAAGTTCGCCGCCGCCCGTACTCGGTGATTCTGTTCGACGAAATCGAAAAGGCTCATCCGGACGTGATGAATATTCTTATGCAGATTCTGGACGAGGGCAAGATCGACGATGCACAAGGCAGAACGGTCAACTTTGAGAACACTGTCATCTGTATGACTTCCAATGCCGGCTCCACCGATAAGAGCATTGGTGTGGGCTTTAACCGGACAGATACTGAAATTTCCAAGGAAAAGGCAATGAAGGGACTGCGGGAATTCCTGCGTCCGGAGTTCATCAGCCGTATTGACGAAATCGTGGTGTTCCGGAATCTGACAAAGCCGGATTTCGAAAAGATCGCTGCTTTGATGCTGGACGAAATGAAACAGCCGCTGGCAGAAAAGAACATCACGTTGCAGTACGATGCTGCCGCACTGGCAGCCATTGCAGAAGAAGCATACGGCAAGCCCTACGGTGCCCGTGACATTCGCCGTGTTATTCGCCAGATCGTAGAAGATCAGATCGCTTCTCTGATTATTGCACACAGTACAGAAATTCACACACTGCTGGTTTCCGCCAAGGACGGCAAGGTGGAAGTAACCTTTCAGTGAGAATCAAGTAAAATTCCCATAAAATAAAAAATCCCCCGTTTTGTGACAGAACAAAACGGGGGATTTTTTGCAGCAGGAGAGAAGAAGCACCGGATACCGGCAGAGCATAAAAAAACAGCCCCTACTATTGCAGGAGCCGTTGATTTGGTTGGGGTGGAAGGATTTGAACCCTCGGAATGATGGAGTCAGAGTCCACTGCCTTACCGCTTGGCTACACCCCAGTATCTTTTGTTGTCGGTATCTCTCCAACCGACTATATTATTATACCACAGTATGCCTGAAAAGTCAATTCTATATTTTGTAAAGGATACAGGAATATTCTATGAATCCAGAAACTGCTGCTGCAAAAAATAAAAAAAGCAGTTTCTCTTTCGAAACTGCTTTACTGGTTGGGGTGGAAGGATTTGAACCCTCGGAATGATGGAGTCAGAGTCCACTGCCTTACCGCTTGGCTACACCCCAGTTTATTTTCTATCGTCTGTATCAGCCGACTTAATCATTATATCACAATTCCGGAGAGATGTCAACTGATTTCTAAAAAACAGAAAAAAGAAAAGAAAATGGAATTTATCCCGAAAAATCAAATGCTGAATATCGATTGTATAATTGAAATAAAGCGATTTGTTCTAATTTTTACAGTCCACTTTTCAAAATTGACTTTTTGCAGTTGGCGTGATATAATGGCAATACCGCACAAAGAGCGTCTGGCGACTTTGCACGCCATCTGCTTGCAAATT